>ERZ651768.68-NODE-68-length-71808-cov-5.438834_pt1 | contig 71808 bp, 53 predicted proteins | sample MGYA00514754_ERZ651768 | MGnify/ENA metagenome assembly ERZ651768
GGAAGTAACTCCGGCACAACACGCCCCACCCGATGTTCGGCGAGCTCCTGGAGCCCCCACCGAGCGTTCACACCTGTGTAGACGACAAACGCGAACAGCATGTTCATGATCACGCCTGCTGAGATCACGAACGTCCTGGCCCAAATGGGTTTGCCGTCGAAGTCGCCCGGCTTCGGCTCACGGGGCTGAGTGAGCGCCCCCTCCCCGGCTCCTTCCTCCGCCCCTTCTTTGGCCCCCTCCTCGGCCCCTTCTCCGGCGCCTCCTTCGATCCGTTCCATCACCTCGTCGTCCATCCCACCCATCTTCACGTATCCGCCGAAGGGCAGCCAACCTATCACGTACTCGGTTTCGCCCCTCCGAAAACCGACCATCGTCGGCGGCAAACCGATCGAGAAGCGTTGCACATCGATGCCCACGGACTTCGCGGCCATGAAGTGGCCGAGCTCGTGGACAAAAATGAGGACGCCAAGTACAACAATTAACGAGAGAACGTAGGTCATGCGGTCTCCAATAACGCGTTCATTCCTACTGTAACCTTGCCGAATGCCTCTTGGAAAGCTAACCCGGTGAGCATACGGATCACGAGCCTGCGGGTCATTTCGTCATCATCGATCACAAGAACGCGGGCCATGGATCTCCTGGGCAGCTAGGAATTTCACCTTCTTAGTCGCAACTACTTAAAGGTTGCAACTCTGCTCCATTAGGGCGAGGAAAATGAGGTCACTGCTCCTCCCCTACGTAATCTTGCTTCCGCGATGGCCCGTGAACTCTGGTGCCGTTGCGCCGATCTCACCCCCACCCTACCGTTCCCGACCCCACATGAGCCGGCCCTGTTAAGGCGAGAAACAAGGAGTAACGAAGATGCCAAACGCCAAGCTTCGACCCATCCGCCCCAACCCGCTCCTGCTCCGCCTAACACTCGCCTTCACCCTCCTGATCGCGACAGCAGCAGCGACCTCCGCCCAGCGCCTCCCCGGCACCGAAAACGGCGAGTGGCGCTACCTGGGCGGAGACGCCGGCCACACGCGTAGCTCTCCCCTCGACCAGATCAATGCCGCCAACTTTGCGGACCTCGAAATCGACTGGATCTGGAAGAGCGACAACTTCGGCCCCAACCTCGACTATTTCTCCCGGTCCACGCCGATCTATGCGGACGGATTACTCTACACGGTGACCACCACCCGCCGGGCAGTGGTGGCGATCGACCCCTCCACCGGCGAGACGATTTGGATGTTTCGCGAGCCTGAGACCACCAGGTTCTTGCGCTCTCCAAGGCGGGCCTACGGCAAAGGTGTCGCCTACGGCGAGATCGATGGCCGGGGCGTGATCTATATCACCTCGCCCGCCTTCTTTCTCTGGGCGCTCGACGCCAAGACGGGCCGGCCCTTGGAGAGTTGGGGAGCGCCTGTGCCGCTCGATGATTTCGAGCAGACCGGAGTCGTTGATCTGGTACCGCATCTCCTGGATGGCTGGGGCCAGTGGGAGCGCTGGGACGAAGGACCGTACGACGCCGACTACGGAGTCCCGAGGCAGCTCGGCATGGTCACCGCGTCGGCGCCGCCGATCGTGGTGAATGGGGTGGTCGTGGTGCTCGTGGGCCATCAGCCCAGCTACGGCCAGACCCGGATCGAGAACATCCCGGGCGACATCATGGGGTTTGACGCCAGAACGGGAGAGCGTCTCTGGAAGTTCCACGTGATCCCCCGGCCTGGGGAGTTCGGCCATGAGACCTGGGAGGACGACGCCTGGATGTGGTCGGGAGACATGTCGACGTGGGCTCCCGCGTCCGCCGACCCTGAGCTGGGACTCGTCTACCTCGTGACGAACGCCTCGACGGTCCAGTCGTATGCAGGCCACCGGCCGGGCGACAACCTGTTCGGCGGTAGCCTGCTCGCGCTCGACGTGCAGACGGGCGAGCGGAGGTGGCACTTCCAGATCCACAAGAGCGACCAGTGGAACTACGACCTCCCGACGCCGCCCATGCTTATGGATTTGACGGTGAACGGGGTAGAGATTCCCGCGGTGATCCAGAACACGAAGCAAGGCCTCGTCTTCGCGTTCAACCGTGCGACCGGCGAGCCGATCTGGCCCATCGAGCAGCGCCCGGTCATCCAGACGCAGGTCCCCGGCAACTACACTGCGGCCACGCAGGCCTACCCGACTCTGCCGGCACCTTTGGACTCGATCATCCTGACCGGGCTGACCGAGGACTACGTCATCGACTACACCCCGGATCTGAAGGCGCAAGCGCAGATCATCCTGAGTCAGTACCAGGTCGGGGGCCTCTACGTACCGCCGCTTCCGTTCGACCACGACAACAACTTCCTCAACAACGTCGGTTGCCAAGGTGCCGGGAACGTGATCCCCCATCCTCCGGTCGCGGACCCCAGCACGGGAATGATGTATGCGTCGCACCGGCGGACCTGCAGCGCCCCCGGCTTCATGAGGCCCACGAACGGGGTGGACCAGGACAACCCGAACTTTGCCGTACCTGGTGATGGCGGCGCTACCCCGAACTATACGCCCACCACGGGCACCACGGTGGCAGCGTGGGCGCCGGGCGGCGGCGGTGGGCTACCGACCGTCGATGGCCTGCAGATCTGGAAACGCATGAACAACCAGCTCTCCGGCTTCCAGATGAACACGGGAAGCAAGGTCTGGTCGTTACCGGTCGGCCCGACGCCTGACCGCATCAAGGAGCACCCTCTGCTTGCGGGCGTTGATGTGCCCGAGTCGGGCGGCGTCGGCTGGTCGATCCAGATGGTCGCGGGCGATCTCCTAGTCCAGACCCGGTCACTCAGTCAGGGCACTGCCCAGTATGATCCCGACGCCCCGTTGGAGCTTCACGCCCGCGACAAAATGACGGGCGAGATCCTGGCGAGCGTCCCGCTACCGGCTCCTGGCCAGTACGGGATGATGACCTATATGCACGAAGGCAAGCAGTACATCGTGGTGCAGGTCGGGAGCTTCCGGACGGACTACCCGGGTGCGTTGGTGGCGTATACGCTGCCGTGAGGGAGGCTAGCCAGGGGACCCCTCTCGCTCACCAAATGGCGGGAACCTTGGCTCTGAGGAGAGTCGAACTCCAGCTTCCCGAGGACGACGGAAGTCCGAGGGCGTTCCCTTTCTCGGTGTCAGCGCTGCAGGGCCTCGACGCCCTCGACTTCGGCGGCCCCGTCTGTTGTTTCGTGGGCGAGAACGGATCCGGAAAATCCACCCTCATAGAGGCACTGGCCATCGCCACCGGACTCCCCACGGTGGGCACGGTGAGCGCTTCCAAGGATCGCAGTCTGGAGGCGCAGGGCCGCCTGGCCCGGTGCCTGAAGCTCGTTTGGAACCGGCGCACCCACCGGGGATTCTTCCTCCGGGCCGAGGACTTCTTCGGATTCGCTCGCCGCCTGGTGGAGATGCGTGTGGACTTCGAGGAGGAGCTCCAAGAGATCGACGAGACCTACCGGGAGCGCTCGGAGCTGGCGCGCACGCTGGCGAAGGGGCCCGCCCACCGTTCCCTGGGTGAGATGGAGGACCGCTACGGTCGAGACCTGGACGCGAACTCCCACGGGGAGAGCTTCCTGAAGCTCTTCCAATCTCGTCTGGTCCCCGGGGGTCTCTACCTCTTGGATGAGCCTGAGGCTGCCCTGTCCCCTCAGAGCCAGCTCGCCTTTCTGGCCATGATCAAGGACAGTGTGGACGACGGGGGCCAATTCCTCATCGCTACCCACTCACCGATCCTGATGGCGATCCCCGGCGCCACGATCTACAGCTTCGACGGACGCCCGGTGGAGGCCATGCAGTTCGAGGACCTGGAGCATGTCGCCCTCATGCGGGAGTTTTTGGCTGCGCCGGAGCGTTTCCTTCGGCACCTCTGGACGGAGGGTGACTGAGCCGATGAGGATGATGGGCTCGAGCCACCTGGGGTCCGATGACTGAGAAGCGCCCATCGTGGAGGGACATTTTGTGGACGGTCGATGGGGGACCCGTGGTCTGCGACTGTTCGCGATTTCTATCGGGTTGACCGTGGTGGCGGTGGCTTTTTGGGGATGGCCGCCGTGGAGAAAGGCTTTCGCGTCGTGGTACGCGAAACGGTATCGCTGATCCGATCCCGTGTATCTGAGTTCCGGCGTGGCCGGCGGCGTTGCGCTGAGGTCGTGCCCGACCTACCGTCCCCGATTCCAACGTACTGCACCTCCATGCAACTCCATGGGGCCTACAACCCCGCTCCGTTAAGGCGAGGAATGAGGAATGAGCAAGATGATGAACGTTGAGATTCGACCCATCCGAACGCAGACTCTCGGCTGCCTCGGTCTCGCCTCCGCCCTTTTGATAGCGACGGTCACATCAGCCACCGCTCAGCTGCCAGGCACCGAAAACGGAGAATGGCGCTACCTGGGCGGCGACGCCGGCCACACCCGTTCTTCCACCCTGGACCAGATCAACGCCAGCAACTTCGAGGACCTCGAAGTCGACTGGATCTGGAAGAGCGACAACTTCGGTCCCAATCTCGACTACTTTTCCCGGGCTACGCCGATCTACGCCGACGGACTGGTCTACACGGTGGCCACGACGCGTCGGCAGGTGATAGCGATCGACCCCGACACGGGCGAGACGGTCTGGGCCTTTCGCGAGCCCGAGACCGTCAGGTTCTTGCGTTCCCCCAGGCGTTCCTATGGCAAAGGGGTCGCCTACGCCGAGGTGAACGGCCGCGGCGTGATCTATATCACGACTCCAGCCTTCTTCCTCTGGGCGCTCGACGCCAAGACGGGCCGGCCCCTGGAGAACTGGGGTGCACCCGTTCCGTTGGATGATTTCGAGCAGACCGGCGTCGTCGATCTGGTTCCGGAGCTGTTGGAAGACTGGGGCCAGTGGGAGCGCTGGGACCAAGGATCGTACGACCCCAATTATGGCGTACCGCGGGAACTCGGTATGGTCACGAGCTCGGCGCCGCCGATCGTGGTGAACGGGGTGGTTGTGGTGCTCGTGGGTCACCAGCCCAGCTACGGCCAGACCCGGATCGAGAACATTCCGGGCGACATCATGGGCTTCGACGCCGAAACCGGAGAGCGCCTCTGGAAGTTCCACGTGATCCCGCGGCCCGGTGAGTTCGGCCACGAAACGTGGGAGAACGACGCCTGGATGTGGTCGGGTGACATGTCGTCCTGGGCTCCCGCTTCCGCCGATCCGGAGTTGGGGCTCGTCTACATCGTGACGAACGCCTCGACGGTCCAGTCGTACACGGGCCACCGGCCGGGCGACAACCTCTTCGGCGGCACCCTCTTGGCGCTTGACGTTCAGACGGGCGAGCGGAAGTGGCACTTCCAGATCCACCGCAGCGACCAGTGGAACTACGACCTGCCGACGGCGCCCATTCTGATGGATCTCGAAGTGGACGGTGTGGAGATTCCGGCGGTGATCCAGAACACGAAACAGGGCCTCGTGTTTGCGTTCAACCGGGAGACCGGTGAGCCCATTTGGCCGATCGAGGACCGCCCGGTCATCCAGACCCAGGTGCCCGGTAACTACACGTCGGCCACGCAGCCGTACCCGACGTGGCCAGAACCGGTGGACCGGATCGTAATCGACGGGCTCACGGAGGAGTTCGTCATCGACTACACGCCGGAGCTCTTCGCGGAGGCTCAGATCATCCTGAGTCAGTACCGGATCGGGGGCCTCTACGTGCCGGCCTTACCCTCCCCGAACCCTAACGACGACTTCGTCAATAACCTGGGCTGCCAAGGGGGCGGGAACATCATCTATCATCCACCCGTCGCCGATCCCACCACGGGAATGTTCTACGCCTCGCACGAACGGACCTGCAGCGCCCCCGGGTTCATGGAGCCCACCAACGGGGTGGACCGGGACAACCCGAACTATGCCGTGCCCGGGGCCAACGGTGCCACGCCCAACAGTACACCCACCACGGGCACCACAGTGGCGGCGTGGTCACCCGGCCGTTTCGGAGGGCTGCCGACCATCGATGGCCTGCGGCTCTGGAAACCGATGGAGAACCAGCTCACTGCCTACGAGATGAACACGGGCGATAAGACCTGGTCGTTGCCCGTCGGCCAGACGTCTGACCGGATCACCAACCACCCCCGTCTGGCGGGCGTGGATATTCCCAATACGGGCGGAGCCGGCTGGTCGATCCAGATGGTCATGGGCGACCTCTTGGTCCAGACCCGGGCGCTCAGTTGGGGCACCACCCAGGTTCGCCCCGACGCCCCCTTGGAGCTCCACGCCCGCGACAAGATGACGGGTGAGATTCTGGGGACCATCGACCTTCCGGCCCCCGGCCAGTACGGGATGATGACCTACATGCACGAAGGCAAGCAGTATATCGTTGTGCAGGTTGGGAGCGTACAGACAGATTATCCGGGCGCACTGGTGGCATACACGTTGCCGTGATCGGAGCGCAGTAAAGCCGACCCGAGCGCAGTAACCGACCCGAAATAGACGTAGCCGAGGGCAGCATCAGGAATGTTCAGCCGGAGGCGGCGCGGAAGCTCGTCCGCGCCGGCTTCCGAGTCTGACGATGGCCCGCAGGCGGCGAAACTCAGGCAGGCCGCCCAAACCACAACGACTGCGTTCGACAATTTGGAGCGGCTGAATTCTGAGATTCGCATGAGTCGCTACTGGGACGTCCCGCCGGTGAAGCGCGCGCCCAGCGCCTCCCGGTCGACGGCTGTTCCGCGGAGATAGACCTCGGAGATCCGTCTCGTGTTCGTTATGTCGTCCAAGGGGTTCGCATCTAGGACGATGAAGTCGGCACTCTTACCCACCTCCACCGTGCCGATGTCGGTCATCTGCATCAGTTCGGCCGAGTTGCGCGTTGCCGCGACGATGACCTGGGCGGGGGTCATGCCGGACCTCACCATGTCCTCCATCTCTTGATGGACGGCCCAGGGGGTGCTCCCGTCCGTGCCAAAGGCCACCGTAATGCCCGCTTGGCTGAGCCTCGCCAAGTTACGGGCCTGAATGCCGAACGACTCCTGGGCCGCTGGCCGATCCCTCTGCGCCTCCTGCATCCGCTGCAGGTCGGCGGCGGGGACGGTCCCGCTCAGCCAACTCAGATCTCCCGCCACTCCGGGATTCGGGAGGTTCGGAACCAGGACAACGTTGGGGCGCTCGCTCCAGAGGGCGACGAGCTCATCGTCGATGTCCCGGTCGCGTATGCCGTGCGCGAACGCGTCGATTCCGGCGCGGAGAAGCCCCTTCGCGTCCTCCAGATTGAATATGTGGGCTGTGACGCGGAGACCTTCCGAGTGGGCCTCGTCGATGACCGCGCCGTACAGTGCCGGTGTGAGCTTCACGAATTGGTCATTGCGGGTGTCGACCCAGATCTTGATCAGGTCTACTTGGTTGGCAGCCAGCTCCTGTACGGCGGTTCGTGCCTCGGTCTCTGATGTGATCCAGATGGGGACCTCGGTCCGCCCTTCCTCCGGGGCGGTGATCCCGCGTCCAGCGGTTCGTGAGCGGGCGCCGTCGGCTATCACTTCGTCCCGCATCTCGAAGGCGACGTCACCGTCGTCCAGGCCCAGGCTTACGGCCAAGCCGGCCCCGTAGTACGCCATGTGCTGGAGTTGATCGATCCGCTCGGCACGCGTGGACGCCAGGTGCACGTGAGTATTCACGAGGGCCGGCATGACGGTTTTGCCGCTGAGATCGACGCGGGTGGCGCTTTCCGGAATCTCTACGTCCGCCCTTTGCCCGGCCTGTGTGATACGGTCGCCCTCGACGACGAACACCGCGTCCTCGATCGTAGCACTTCCGTCCCCTACGATGAGGCGGGCGCCCTCGAATACGGTCGCCTCGCCGCCTGTCTCCGGACCGGCGCAACCGGCCACGAGGATTGCCGCAAGGACAGCCCCCAGGCGGAGCACGGCAGACATCATGACCACAACACGGGACCCACTCTTGGCTCGGTGCATGCGAACCTCACATCGAAGGTGGCAATTCAAGGTGGCAGTTCATCGATCCGAACCATGGAGCAACGCCGGCTCTCAGCGGTTCGGCGGCCTTGCATAAATGTCGATTACAGGCGGTCTCGGTCCCTCCGTTGGAATCCCGGCCGCCACCATCAGGGGCACAATCGCCTCGATGGTCGGACGTGAGGGTCTGGGAAGTCCGAACCGGTAGCCCTCGGCGATGAACAGGGGCGTCCATCCCCGATGGTTCTCTCGTTTCCAGGTGTGTGGGTCGGCTCCGTTGTCGGCCAGTAGGTTGATGACCGCCGGAAACATCCCGTACGCCGCACCGTGCATCGCCGTATCGTTCTCGTCGTTGACCGTGTTGACGTCTCCACCGAGGTCGAGCATCAACTGCGTGACTTCCAACACTTCGAGTTCCGTTCCAGCCTCCTCCTCCGGGGCCGTCGTGCCGAGGCCGGCTGCGGCCATCATGGGTGTCGTACCCCTCAGATTCGGCATGAACGGGTCGGCGCCCAGCTCGAGGAGCAGACGCATCAGGGCAGCATCCGCCCGGTCGGCGGCCAGAAGGAACGGAGTCGCACCCCCCGACCTGAGTCGAGACGCCGAATTCGGCTGGTTGGGCGCCCTTTCCGCCAGACGCAGATTCACGTCGGCGCCCAACGCCACGATCGCCCGGACAAACTCAAGACTGGTCAGATTGCCCGACCCGATCGGGGCCGGATTACCCAGGTCGCTGGCATCCGGCTTCCGCACCCAACTCAACGTGTGCAGGGGCGCGAATCCGCTCAGTTGGTCGTTCGGATCGGCACCAGCGTCGATCAACGCGATGGCGAGCTCGAAGTGGCCGTTCCGGACCGCCATGAGCAACGGACTCGTGCCACGATCCCTCTGAAGCCGAAGGGCCTCGTTCACGTCCACTCCAGCCGCGAGAAACGCCAGAGCGACATCGATATGGCCCTCACGCACAGCGAAGAACATCGGTGTGAATCCGGATTCTAGCTTGGCGTTTACCTCGGCCCCGGCCTCGATGAGGGCTTCGACGACCGGTGTGTGCCCTTCGGCCGCGGCCCACATGAGGGCAGTCTGCTCGCGCCGCTCCCGTGCGTTGGGATCAGCGTCCTTGGCGAGCAGTGCCTCCACTACTTCGAGGCTTCCAGTGCGAGCGGCGACCATGAGGACGGTTTCCCCGCCTTCAAGGGTCTCCTTCGGGTCGGCGCCAGCATCGAGCAGGAGCCTCACGATGGTCGCGTTGCCGTTCGTGGCGGCCGTGGAAAGCGGCGACACGCCGTAGCGGTTCTGGGCGTTGACGTCGGCACCGGACCGCATGAGCAGTCCGGCCATATCCGCGTCGTCGTGGTACACCGCCCAGTGCAGAGCCGTCATGCCATCGACCTGCTTGACGTCGACGCCCGCACCGCCCTGAAGCAAACTGCGGACGACCTCCCTGTCTCGCATCTCGGCCGCATCAGCCAGAGTAGTGCCAGGGGCTTCCTGGGTGGGGGCTTGGGCGGCCCGGGCATAGGCAGCGGTAGGCTGGACAGCGGCACACACGGCTACGCCGGCCAACCCGAAAACCAGGACGGAGGGTCTGGCGATCCGTCTCCAATCCGTGGGTCGTCTCATAGCGGCCACAGGCCGGCTCACACCGGCACCGGATCGAAGAGGTCTTCTACCTTGCCGTCGCTGTCGCCGAACGAATCCAGACGGACGCCCACGCGGTCCAACAGCGTCATGTGGAGATTCGCGAGAGGTGTCCCATTCTCGTACTTGATGTGCCGCCCACCTCTCAGGCCGGTCCCAGCGCCGCCTGCGACCAGAATCGGCAGGTTCACGTGGTCATGCAGACTGGGGTTCCCCATCCCGCTTCCGTACAGGTAGACCGTATCGTCGAGCAGCGAGCCGTCGCCGTCCGGCGTAGCCTTCAGCTTCTCTAGGAACTCCGCGAATAACGAAACATGGAAAGTGTTGATCTTAGAGATCTTCTCGACCTTTTCCGGATCACCACCGTGGTGGCTGGTGGGGTGGTGGGGCTCTGGGACGCCGATTTCCGGATAGGTGCGGTTGCTGAGTTCACGCGTGAGCTGGAAGGTGATGACCCTCGTGATATCGGCCTGAAGCGCCAGCACTTGCAGGTCGAACATGAGCCGCGTGTGATCGGCGAACTCAGCTGGTACGCCCACCGGACGGTCGATGTCGGGTGAAAAGTTCTCCGCGCCCGCTGCTTCGGCACGCTGGATCTGGCGCTCGATTTCCCTGACGCTGTCGAGATATTGGTCGACTCTTACGCGGTCAGTCGTCCCCACCGCCCCCCTGAGGCGTGCGATGTCGTCGCCGAACGAATCGAGTAGGCTGGCCCTGCTTCTGAGCGACGCCTCACGCTCGGCGAGGCTTCCGCCCTCACCGAAGAGGCGCTCGAACACGATGCGCGGATGTGCCTCCGAGGGAAGGGGCGTCGTCGGTGAAGACCAGGAGAGATTGTTCTGATAGACGCAGGCGTAGCCGTTGTTGCAGGCGCCTGCGAGCGGGTTCAGGTCCACCGACAGCTCGAGCGACGCCAGTCGTGTTTCTTGACCTATCTGCTTTGCGGCGACCTGGTCGGCCGTTGTCCCCAAATGATAGTCAGAACTCTCCGTATGTTTGGCAAAAGCTGCGCTCAAGAATCCTGAGTTCGACGTGTCGTGCGTGCCAGGATAGGAGTTCTGGAGTTCGAGGTTGGTGACGACCGTCACCTGATCCTTTACCGCCTCCAGTGGGCTGAGGATGGGCGACAACTCGCCGAGCACCTCACCGCCCTGCGGCATCCAGCGCGGATGATCAGTCCCCATCGGTATGAACACGAACCCGAGCCTGGGCACGGGCCCGGCTGCGGTCTTGGCCAGAGGGGTCGCCGCGGGAATCATCGCGTCGAGCAGAGGCAGCGCCAGCATACCCTGAACGCTCTTCAGGAACGTGCGCCTTGGTAGGGCCTTCTTCGTGATGATCATGTCGATGCCCTCATCTGAAACGGTACGCTCTTCACAATACCCAATATGAGCGACACAAAACGGTATCCATCCGGCTCGGCCTCGCGAACGATCTTACGGATTGCGGGAGCGTCATAATATCCGATACCCCGTCCCAGCGCGAAAGTGAGCAGCTTCTCGGTCATCGTTCCGGCGAACAGCTCCGGACGGCTCATCAACCCTGCTTCGAGGCCAGCCACGCCGTCGAGCTCGCCAACGCCGGGCAGGCCCCCCGACACGTCGATTGGCCCGTTGTCGCCCTCGTGGTCCCGCCAGCGACCTACGGCATCGAAGTTCTCCAACGCAAACCCGACCGGGTCGATGGTGCGGTGACAGCTCGCACACACCGGGTTGGTGCGATGCGCATCAAGCCTCTCCCGCATCGGGAGGGCAGCGGACACCGAGGTCTCGTCGAGAGCCGGCACGTTGGGCAGTGGCGGCGGTGGCGGCGCGCCGTAGATGTTGTCTAGGACCCACTTCCCTCGACGGACGGGCGACGTCCGTGTCGCATAAGAAGTGACCGCCAGTATGCTCCCGTGGCGCAGCAGTCCGCCACGCTGGCTGTTGTCCGGGAGCGTCACGCGCCTCATACGGCTGCCATAGACGCCGGGAATCCCGTAGTGTTTCGCCAAGCGCTCGTTGAGAAACGTGTAGTCCGCCTCGAGCAGCGCTAGCACACTTCGATCTTCGCGCAGAACGCTGTCCACGAAACGCTCCGTCTCTTCGCGGAACGCCTGCCGAAGATTGTCGTCGAAGTCCGGGTAGAGACGTGGGTTCGGGCTGAAAACCTCCAGATTGCGCAACTGGAGCCACTGTCCGGCGAAGTTGGTGGCCAGATTGTAGGAGCGCGGATCGGCGAGCATTCGGCGGACCTGTCTTTCGAGCTCGTCCGGTTGGCTGAGCTCGCCCCGAGCGGCCGCATCGAGCAGCTCGTCATCGGGGAGGCTGCTCCACAAGAAAAACGACAGCCGGGATGCCAGCTCAATGTCGCTGATCCGATACGCGGTCCCCGGGGCCAAGCCATCAGGATCCAGCTCTACGCGGAACAGGAATTCCGGGCTCATGAGCACCGCGCTCAGGGCCCTCCCTATACCCTCATCGAAATCTCCTTCGGATCGTCCCTCACGGTAGAAGGCCATCGGGCCCTCCACATCCACGTCGGAGACCGGTCTACGGTACGCATGCCTCAAGAGCGTGGTGAGAATCTCGTTCGCACAGCCCTCTTCGTCGCTGGGCCCTGAGGGCCGGCAAGAGAATATCCGGCGCCGGCTCGGCGTGTCGTCGGCACCTTGGGGAGCGTACGGCCCCGTAATGGAAACCTGGTAGATGGCGGGCGTCTGACGCGGATGACGCCTCTCATTGTAGTGCGACTGGAGGGGCTGGGCTTCGGTTTCGAGCAGCGCGGATGACTGTTTGGGAAACGTGACACCCACGTCGTGAGGACCCGCCGTCACGGGCAGGCGAACCTCGAAGAACTTGTCCACGACGGAGTGATCGGGTCCGTTAGGCCTCACCACCAAGAAGGTCTGAGCGATCTCACGGTCGAGCAGCAGTTCCAACGGCTGTGGGTCGGGACTCCTCAGGCCTCCGATGTCCCCGACTCGGTTGCGCGCGAGCCGCACCTGGATGTCGTACTCTCCGTCCTGCGGGAACGTGTAGGAGAATGACATGCCGCCACGCGTTCCGATCGGGAGGCCTGCCACATGCTCTTCCTGCGTACGGTCGGCTGGCGCACGAATCACATCATTTTGCAGTGCCATACGGGGGTTACCGATCGCCAGCCTGCTGATCTTTTGCGCAGCGGAGATGTATCGATCCAATAGGGCCGGGGGCAGGTCGCCTACCGTCACATTGTCGAAGCCGTAGCCACTTTCATCGGCGGGCAGAAACGACGTAGCGTCGATGTCCAGATGTAACAGGTCCCTGATGGAGTTCTGATACTCGGTACGATTGAGACGCCGTAATGTCTCGGTGCGGCCCGGATTGGGATTCGCGGCCGCCGCTTCGTCGAGCGACGTTTCCAACCACGAAACCATGGCGCTACGGGTTTCCGCGGGCGGTTGCGGCATGTTGGCAGGCGGCATGGTGCCTGTGCGAAGTTTACGTACGACTTTTTCCAATACCTCGGCGTCCCCGGTGACATCGGCGAGGTCGACCAGGTCCAACCTCAGGTCCGCCGTCTCGAGCCGTTCGTCGTGGCAGGTAAGGCAGTACTGGTCGATCGACTCACGGGTCGCGGATGCCAGCGGACCGCCTGAGGCGACTGATTGTGTGCTCAAACGCGGCGAAGCCGTGCCGGGCGGAGACAATTCCGGCTGGGCGCAACTGGACACGGTCAATGCCAACCCGAGGCATAATATTTTGACATTCGCCAAGGTCTTGAACACCCGCTGTCTCATGCCTGGCATAGTACTCCGGCGACGGCGGATACGCCAAGGGATAGATGTCGTTGTTGGGACGCCCGGTACGGCTAGTAAAGGGAAGGGCCTCATTCCACCGGTTCGATTCTGATCAGCGCCCCGTTCTCCGCGTCCGTCAACACGTAAAGCAGTCCGTCTGGGCTCTGACTCACATGACGGATTCGCTGTCCGAGCTCGGCGAGGAGCCATTCGCGACGTAGCTCCTCTCCGTTGCTGTTCAGCACGATGCGCTCCACATGGCCGGTGCCCCAGATCCGGCCTGTCATCAGCCCACCCACGAAGAGGTTGCCTTGCCACGCCGGAAAGCGGTTTCCCGTATAGAAGGTCATGCCGGTAGCGGCGATCGACGGTAGCCATACGATTGCGGCCCGCTCCATCCCGTCCTGCCAAGGCCGTTCGGCGACACGCGCCCCGCGGTACTCACGTCCGTCCGATACCTCCGGCCAGCCATAGTTCCGGCCTGCCAGGATCACGTTGACCTCGTCGCCACCCTGCGGCGCGTGCTCGCTCGCCCACAGGTTCCCTGTCTCCGGGCGGATGGCGGCACCCTGTTGGTTGCGATGTCCGAGCGAAAACACCTCGGGTGCGTATCCAACTTGCCCGACGAACGGGTTGTCATCCGGCACGCTGCCGTCATCGTTCAACCGCAGCACTTTGCCGACGTGCGCGCTCGGATCCTGGGCGAGCGGTCGTGCGGTGCCAAACGCCCCGCCGACGGTCATGTATAGCGTCCCGTCGGGAGCGAAGACGACTCGTGAGCCGGCGTAGTCGACGCGCCTACCCCAGGGGTCCGCCACGAAGACGTCTTCGACATCCCGAAGCGCCGTGCCGTCGAAGCGTCCACGCGCCAAGGCGATCGTCCTGCCATTCTCGACGGGTTTCGAGTAGGTGATATAGACCCAGTTGTTGTCGACATACCGCGGATGGAGGGCCAGATCCAGCAGCCCGGCGATACCCACGTCTCCTTCGCCCACGTAGGGCACACCCGCTATCGGCTCCGGCTCCAGCACGCCGTCTCGGATGATCCGAAGTCGGCCGGGCCGTTCGGTCACGAGGATGTCACCCCCCGGCAGAAACGCCATTCCCCAGGGATACTCAAGGCCCTGGGCGACCACGGTGACACGGATCTGGGGCTGCTCGAATGTGCGGTATATGACCGGTTCATCCGGCAGCTTCGTCAGCGGCTCGCAGCCCAGCTCCGGCGTCTGTACCACGTCCACGTTCACGAGATTGGCGGCCAGAACGGTCAAATCCGCGCACCTCACATCAGTGCCACCGAGGCCAATCCTATCGCCCGCACCGAGCCCGGGGTTATCCAGCAGTGGCTGGACAATGCGAAGGTCGGGATTGGACTGCAGACGGAGGTCGCTCAGGTTGGTGAGCTCTCTCAGCGCGCTGATGTCGGTGATCGAGTTGTTGACGAGGCCCACGATGGTGAGGTTCGCGAGCCCGCTCAGCGGGCTGATGTCGGTGATCGAATTTGCGTTGAGCTCGAGGTTCGTCAGGCCCGTGAGATTCTGCATCCCAACGAGGCTTTCGATCTCGGAATTCTCGGCCGTCAAGGCCGTGAGCCCGGACAGCAGGCCGCAGTTGAGGTCCTCCTGGGTGCCGACTGAGAGGGCAGCCCTGACCGCCGCCTCAAGGTCGGCGTCCTCGAACGTAGCAACCGCCGCGCCCACCTGCTCGCTGCAGAGTTCGCCGGGGCGTAGGACTGGCCGGACCTGCGCCTGACCCGAGGACATGCTGCCGAAGATAAGCGTCAGGAGAAGGATCGAAGTAACACCAGAGCTCTTCATCTCATGCGACCCTTGGGGTAAAAGAGAGCTAGACCGAGAGGATCAGGCCGAGATCAACATTCCATACGCTATGGTGATGGGCAAGCGGATGGATCCTGTTCGGGTATCCTGAGAGAGAGGCTGTCGGGTCCTCCTCATCTCTCCTACGTTGCGATCCAACCCCGCGGATCCGCTTCAGGAGAACACGGATCCCTCGCTGAAGGAGAACATGCATGGACAACGTTTGGGAATTCAGTCGGGGTGTGTCCGCGGGTGTGGCGGCGTTCGTGACCGCGTTCGTGTTAACGGGTGCCCCCGTCGCGGCCCAATACGGTGCGACCAACGGAGAATGGCGGAGCTACGGCGCTGACGTAGGCGGCACGAAATACTCGCCGTTGGACCAGATTAATGCCGCCAACTTCAACAGCCTCGAGCAGGCTTGGAGTTGGACGACCGTCGACGCCATGCTGAGCATGGAAATAGCCGGGGGCGAATGGACCTCCAATTCCGCCGACATCTTCGATGCGCTCCAGGAACAGACCGATGAATTGTGGAGGGCCGACGCACACCCGCGGATCTTCAACCTGAAAGCGACGCCGTTGATGGTGGGAGGCCGACTCTTCTTGAATACGCCGCTCTCGGTCGGCGTGTCCTTGGATGCGAAGACGGGCGAGACGCGCTGGATCTATAATCCCAAGAGCTACGAAGACGGCACCACGTCGATGACCGTGATCTGGAACCAACGAGGCGTGGCGTATTGGACGGACGGGGTGGACGATGAACGCATCTTCTGGGGAACGGGCAACGGCTACCTCATCTGTGTCGATGCTGAAACCGGTCGGCCTTGCGCGGACTTCGGCGAGAACGGCCGTGTGGACTTGCAGCAGACGATCCCAAGAGGAGAGCGCGGAGATAGGGACTACCTGAACGCGCTGCTCTATTCCGTGCAATCACCTCCTCTCGTGATTCGAGATGTGGTCGTCACGCCCGTATCCATCGCCGACCGCAGGATCACCAAGGAGGCCATCCCGGGCTGGGTACGAGGTTGGGACGTTCGCACGGGCGAAGAGCGTTGGGCTTTCCACACGGTTCCGCTGGAAGGCGAATTCGGGGTCGACACCTGGGAGGACGGTTCGTGGGAGTATTCCGGCCACGCGAACGTTTGGAGCACCTACAGCGGTGACGAGGAGCTCGGAATTCTCTACGCCCCGACAGGTACGGTGACCAATGACTTCTATGGTGGTCACCGCCTCGGCGCGAATCTGTTTTCCGAGTCGCTGATCGCCATCGATGTCGAGACGGGCGAAAGAGTGTGGCATTTCCAGGCGGTCCATCACGGTTTGTGGGACTACGATTTTCCGACGCACCCGAACCTCATCGATATCAACGTGGACGGCCGTGAGATCAAGGCGATCGCCCAAGTATCTAAGCAGGGCTTCACCTATGTGTTCGACAGGGCGACCGGCGAACCCGTTTGGCCCATCGAGGAACGCCCTGTCGATACGGAGACCAACGTGCCCGGCGAGGTGGTTTGGCCGACGCAGCCCTTCCCGACGAAACCGGCGCCCTTCGATGGTCAGGGCGTGTCGATCGACGACTTGATCAATTTTACGCCGGAGCTTCGCCAGATGGCCATCGAGGCGATCCAGCCCTATCGCTGGGGCCCCCTCTTCGAGCCGATTTCGCTCCACGAGGATGGCGGGACGCAAGGCACGATCCTGCGCCCGGGCACGGGGGGTGCCATGAGTTGGACCGGGGCGGCCGTGGATCCCGAGACAGGCATCCTGTATGTGCCCTCGCACGACTCGTTCCAGATGGTCCACCTATACGAGCCGCAGGAGACGTTCCCGGGACAAGCGACCGTCCGGTATACGCACGGCGGCCCAGGGACCACGCCCCGCATGCCTAACGGCCTGCCGCTGTTCAAGCCGCCGTACTCGAGGATCACGGCGATCGACCTCAATACTGGCGACCATATCTGGATGCAGCCGAACGGGAATGGAGACGACGTTCGCAATCACGAAGCGCTCAGGGGCCTGGATCTGCCGCCTCTTGGTGATAGGGTCGCACGCCCCAGTGGACCGGTCCTCACGAAGACACTGCTCATCACGGGAATGGAGAGCGGCGGGACTGACGATGGGCCCCAGTTGGTGGGGCGGGACAAGATGACCGGTGAAATCGTCGGCACCATCGATCTGCCGGAGGTTGTACTGGGCACGCCCATGACCTACATGGTCGACGGCGAGCAGTACATCGCGTTGACGGTCGCCAGCAATCCACCCCAGCTGCTGGCATTTAAGCTACCTCCGTCGGGTCTCTAAGCGCCCAGCGCTATGCCGACAAAGGAAGCTCCCTCCGAGGAAGCTCTCCCGAAGACCGGTCGGAAGGCTAGATGGAAGCGAACGCTCAGCCGCTGGCGGGGCGAGCCGCTAGCTATCGACCTCGGGCGTGGTTACCTGATCGAGATGCAGACCGGCTAGGACAAGACGCTCGCCGCGGTAGCCCCCGCCTGCAGGCTTTGTCGGGCTTCATGCTCTCACTCAGTCATCGAATGTTTGACGGACCATGGCTAAACACGCAGCTCGGCGACCACCATGAAAGGTCCCTTCTTGCCGCTACTTCCCAAAAAGGTGGTTTCGCCCACAGTCAGCCCTTCGCTGTTCACAAAGCGCTGAAGGGCCTGTTCATGGTCGGCCTCGAACGGCAGTCCGAAGCCTAATGTCTCATCCGTATATTCTAGCAATTTATTAGTGGCGCCCTTCTGGCCGAACGTCCGAATGAACCGCTCAGCGTAGAAGTCCGCGACGACCACGCTTCCCGGAGCGGCGTGCTCCCGAATGTCGCGGAGGGCCTTCCTCACGTCCTTTTCAGCCAAGTAGAGCGTTACCCCCTCCCAGAGGAGGGTGGTCTTCTTCGCGGTGTCGTAGCCGGTGGCCTGAAGTTTCTCGAAGATGTCGTCTCGGCTGAAATCTACTGGAACGAACGTGACGTGGGCGGCGTCGATGCCGGCATTGCCGAGGCTAGTGACTTTCAGCTCCTGATTATGGGTCTGGTCCAGCTCGAAGACGGCTGTTCCGTCCCTCTTGAACTCGCCGTAGGCCCGGGTGTCGTAGCCAGCGCCCAGCAACACGAACTGATCCATGTCGCCCAAGGCCCGTCGGATGATCCGGTCGATGTAGAGTGTCCTCGCGATCATGAAGGTGAGGTAGTTCTCTCGCCCCTCATCGGGGACCTTGGGATAGCCGAAGTACGCACCGCTCATCTTGTACTTCACCCAGAGCGGGAAGAGGACGAGCCACAGTCCGAAGGGGGAGGTGTTCGGCACTGAATCGGCCAGCTGAGCGCTCGCAATGTCCTCCCGTATGTTGAAGATGTGCATCGTCCAACGCGCATTGAGCACCTCGACCATCGTCTGAGACACGCCCAATCGTTTGCTGACGGCAAGCTGCTTGTAGGCGGCGATGACAACACCGACCACCGCCAGTGGTAGGAAGGCGATCTGGAGCACCAGGAAGACTACGAATGAGAGGAGTCGCAAGGTCATTTCTCGCTAGAGGATGGCAAACTGCTCGTCGTAAGCATGGTTGAGCCCATGAACCGCATGCAACCCCCTCCTGCGTAGTCTCCGCCTCACTACTCGTGCGACTTCCTACCCCGGGCGTTAAACTCCATTGATGGGATTCCTCAACACCAGCGCCTTCCGTCGCTTCGACGCGGATAAAATGCAGAAGGTGGGCCTGTTCGAGACATCGCAGATGTTCTGCGACGTGTACTGCCTCGAGCCAGGCCAAGCGCAGAAGGTGCACGCTCACCCCGGAGCCACGAAGTTCTACTACGTGATCGAGGGTGAGGGCACCTTCACGCTTGGGGACGCCACGCGCACGCTCGGGCCCGGTGGCCTAGCCTGGTCCGCGCCCGATGAACCGCACGGGGTGGAAAACCAAGGCGATGATCAGCTCGTGGTACTCGTCTCGATGGCACCCAATCCGAACTTGCCTTAGGTGGTTAGATCCTCACCACGATCCCCGAGGACGACGCGGCCACGTTCGCAGCGGGTGTAGCGACGAAGGGGTCCTCAACGCCGTTGACGGGATGACCAGTGGATGGCCTTGATCTTCCAAGCACCGTCCTCCCGGGCAAGCACCATCAACTCGGCACCTTGCGAGTTGATCTCGCGGTCTCCCGATCGGCCTTTGGGGGAGTTTTTTCGGGGGCGTGCCGCTGGTGATGCGGGGGGTTGTTTACACCTTGACACTTTCTTGCGTCCGAACTAGCGGTAGCCTTTCCAGGCCGTAACTTGCAGTTGCGTCCCCGCCTACGCCTGGAGAAGCTATGCATGGATCCCCACGGCGAGCCATGCGACAACACATCTCTCGGAGGCAAACGATGACCGGAATCATGAGATTCGGGTTGGTCGCGCTGGCTGTCTTGATGACGTGCCAGAGGGCGAACGCCCAAAGCTCCTATCAGACGGGCCAGAACACCTCACCCGCATACGAAGGGTGGGAGCAGAACGAGGATGGCTCGTTCAACCTCGTGTTCGGATACATGAACCGGAACTGGCTAGAGGAGATGGACGTTCCTATCGGACCCGGGAACAACATCTCGCCAGGGCCCATGGATCAGGGCCAGCCGACACACCTTCTTCCGCGCCGCAACCGGTACGTGTTCAAGGTTCGTGTGCCGCCGGACTTCGGCGATCAGGAGTTGATCTGGACGCTGACGACCAAAGGAAAAACCGAAGCCGCATACGGCACGCTCCGGCTGGACTACAAGCTCGACTACATGGTGATCATGTCGGAGACCGGGTCGATCGGTGCCGGCTTCACCACCGAGGCGTCCCGAGCCAACACGCCGCCGACCATCACCCTCGTGGGGGATCCAGTGCGAAGGGTCGGTGTCGGGCAGCCGGTGACGCTCGTGGCACGCATCACAGATGATGATCTCCCACGGGTCGGCGCGATTCGTACTCCCGTTGAAAGCGACAGCATCCCGACTCTGCCCGCAGCCGCGCTACGTCCTCCAGGCCGGATCACCGTGCAAAAGGTCAATGGCCTGCACTTGTCGTGGTTTGTTTTTCGGGGTGAAAGCCCAGCGAAGTTCGATCCCCCGCAGATCAAGACCTGGGAGGATACCCGGGCCGGTGCCAACTCACCGTGGGCACCGCTTTTCCGCAGGCCCCCAATACCAGAGGACGGGGAATGGACGGTTCGGGTCACCTTCGACCAGCCGGGTACTTACGTGCTGCGGGGCCGCGCGGACGACGGCGGCCTCTATGACGACACGGACGTGACGATCATCGTGGCACCGGTTCTGTGACGACACCCTTTCGCCCACGCTCGGAGGAGTTATGAACGGATCCCCACGGCAAACGGCCTGGTTCGGGACCTTCAGCTTTCTTTTGCTTCTGGGGCTTTTTGCCCGGACCCTGCCCGTCGCGACCGAAGCGGCTCAGCAAGTGGAGCCCGTCAGGGTCATACCCGTCCAGGGAAACGTCTACATGCTCCAGTTCTCGAACACGTTGGGGAACATAGGCGTTCTGCCCGGCCCCGACGGGGTCCTCCTGATCGACGACCAAGTGCCTGGCATGACCAACAACGTCCTTCGGGGTGTCAGGGAAATTACGGACGAGGAGATCCGCTTCGTGATCAACACGCACGTCCACATGGACCACTTCGGGGGGAATCCGATCCTGGCGGACATGGGGGCGACGATCATCTCGCACAAGAACGTGCGAGATCGGATGTTCCAACCGCACCATACCCCCCGTAGGGGAGGGACCTATGCGGGGGCCCCGATCGCCGAAGCCAACCGCCCGATCCTCACGTTCGAGGATGCCATGAACTTCCATATGAACGGAGAGGACGTGCGCGTCTGGCTCGTCCCGCGGGCGCACACCGACGGCGACGCCTTCACCTACTTCGCTACCTCGGACGTCCTGCACACCGGCGACGTGTTCCGGACCAACATGTATCCCATCATCGACGTCTTCAACGGCGGGAGCCTGGCGGGGACGATCGCCGCTACCGAGACGGCCATCGCACTGGCGGGCCCCAACACCAAGGTCATCCCGGGCCACGGCGACGGCTTCACGGATCGGGACGGACTCATCGAGGTGTTGGACATGATGGTGGACATCCGCGACACGATCCAGGAGATGATCGTGAGCGGGATGCACTTGGAGGAAGTTCTCGCCGCGAGACCCACGGCGGAGTACGACGAGCAGTGGGGACAGGTCGCCACGTGGAACGCGAAGGACGTCGTGCCCATCATTTACAACGAACTGGGTGGTGGGCCCACTCTGCCCCTTGGCGGCAACTGAGTGCAGAGGCTGTGATCTACGGGGAGGCCTGAACGAGCGGCGCTTGCTCAGCGTCCTCTGGTCGCAGCAGCTTACTGAACGTCCGGAAGCCGCTCGTCGGTCGGAAGGATCTGCACTCCGAACGCATTGAGCGACATCGAGACGAGCCGGTAATTGCTCACGGTCATCAGTGCAGCGATGGTCTCGCGCGTGTCGAACTCGGCGGTGATCGTCGCCCAGGTCTCATCTGAGACCATTGCGTCTCGATAGAGCTCATCCGCCAAGGTGAGCAGCGTCACCGAGAACGGGCTCCAGCCATTGGCACCGGGTCCCTCAGCGATCAGCCGTGGTTCCAGCCCGTGGTCTCTCGCACGACCCACACTGCCGACGTGCTTCGCCCACTCGTACTCGGCCTGGGTGTTCCATCCGATACGAAGGATGAGCAACTCTCGATCGTGGTCGGTCAGCGGTGACCCGCGTAGCACGAAGCCTCCCTGACCACCGCGCGACGCGGACAACTGGGGGTGACGGTTGAACGTCCGACTGACTCTGAGCCCGGTCCCTTCGAGCGGTGCGATCCGTGGATTGACGAGCGGCGGCTCCCGCTCCGGCGTCGACACGCGGTAGGCGACATCAGTCGGCAACCGGTCGGTTGTCCAGTCGTTGGGCTGTGTGCCCATCGAGTTGAGCATCATCGAGAGCAAAGTAAACTCGTTGACGTTCATGACGGCTTCCACCATCTGGAGCAGGTTGTAACGGACGCCCAGCGTCGTCCACGTTTGGCCGGACACGTAAGAGTTCTGATAGAGCTCGTCGGCCAGGCGGAGGTGCGTGGCATCGAAGTCGTTCCACCCATCGGCGTCGGGTCCTACAGCGACCCGACGCAACTCGGCATCCGTGAGCCCAGCCTCTCGGCCGGCTGCTGCGAACATCGACCAATGGTATTGGCTGTGCGTCAGCCACGCCGTCCGCAGCAGGAGAAGCGACCGATGACGTGGCTCCAGGGCTGACTCCTGATCGAGGAAACTGACAAAGCGCATGATCGCCTCGGCGAGCTCCGGCACGTGCAGGAGTGTCGAAAGGGCGTTGTCGACGCGTCCGTCCGGCGCGTACTCTCGGACCAGCGCCCGGTGCTGCTCGGTCCATTGTGATTCGGGGAGTGGGGCGATGCGAGGCGTGGTCAGGCGAACCGGCTGGCGGCTGCCCGGAGCGTCCGGACGCGACTGAGCGATGAGCTGCTCGACGGGCGAAACGAGCTGGGCTAGAAAGAGGCACGCAAGGACACGCTTCATCGCAACCTCCGGGTGACGGCTAGCTTTAGGGGAGCAAGAACCAAGGCCGTTTGACCGGTCGGTGATACAATGAGGGGCGGGGGAGACCCGGTCAACTAGATGCCGAATAGGTTCAGACGGCGGTTCTGGGTTCGTGTTGACGGGCTTCTCCTTGCGCCTACTGCTCCACCTTCGGATGTTGACCCACCGGAGGAAACTATGTCTAGGATCTGGAAGCCACTCTGCGTCTCCGCCGCCTGGCGTTGTGTGATGTTGTCTTGTGCCATGCTGTCCTGCGTGCTGCTGCTGGCGCCCACAGTTGCGCTGGCCCAATACGGCGCCACGAATGGTGAATGGCGTAGCTACGGCGGCGACGTCGGGAGCACCAAGTACTCGCCGCTGGATCAGATCGACGCCGGCAACTTCGACGACCTCCAAGTCGCGTGGCGATGGCAGTCGGTCGATGCTTTGCTCGATCTCGAAGCGCTGCGAGAGGATATCCCGTCGATGTCGATCGGTGGGCTCCAGGCGACGCCGCTGATGGTCGGGGGGGTCGTCTACATCGCGACCGCGCTGCATCAGGCGGCTGCCATCGACGCCGGCACCGGCGAAACGCTCTGGGTGCACGATCCAGAGGCCTACCTGCGCGGCGTGCCGACGCACGCCTACCGTACCCGTGGTCTGGCGTATTGGTCGGATGGGCAGGATGAAAGGATTTTCTGGGGTACGAGCGACGGCTACTTGGTCGCGGTCGACGCCGCGACGGGTCAGCCGGCGCTCACCTTCGGCAACGAGGGTCGTGCCGATCTCATGGAAGACATCCCGCGAGCGAATCGCGGAGAGACCGACCCTAGGGGTCGTAACCTCATGGGGGTCGGATCCCCTCCGATCGTCGTAAACGACGTCGTCGTCACCCCGACCATCATCACGGATTATGCGGTTCGTAAGGAGGCGCCGCCCGGATGGCTGAAGGGCGTGGATGCACGAACCGGCGAGACGAAGTGGATCTTCCGAACCGTGCCCCAAGAAGGCGACTTTGGCGTCGAGACCTGGGAGAACGAATCGTGGCGTTATTCGGGCAACGCGAACGTTTGGGCGATGCTCAGCGCCGACGAGGACCTCGGCATGGTCTACCTGCCGACCGGGACACCCACCAGCGACTACTATGGCGGCCACCGCCTGGGCGACAACCTCTTCGCCGAAAGCCTGGTCGCCGTCGACGTGGAGTCTGGCGAGCGTGTGTGGCACTTCCAGGCGGTCCATCACGGGGTCTGGGACTACGACTTCCCCGCCGCGCCTAATCTGATCGACATCACCGTCGACGGCCGTCGCATAAGGGCGATCGCTCAGGTGAGCAAACAGGGATTTACGTATGTGTTCGACCGCGAGACGGGCGAGCCGGTTTGGCCGATCGAAGAGCGTCGGGTGGACACGTATACCGACCTGGCAGGTGAGGTGCTCTCGCCCACCCAGCCGTTTCCGACGAAGCCGCCCCCGTTCGAAGATCAGGGTATGAGCACGGACGATCTGATAGACTTCACGCCCGAGCTCCGGGCGATTGCGCTAGAACAGGTCGCGAACTTCAGGATGGGGCCCATCTTCACGCCGCCGATGTTGAGCATCGAGGGTGGGCTGCAAGGGACGATTCAGCGACCTCCCGTCGGTGGCTCAGCCGGTTGGTCGGGCGCCGGTGCTGATCCCGAGACGGGGCTCCTCTACGTGCCTTCTGTGAACGGCTTCACGGTTATGAAGTACCACGTGCCCGACTCGACGGACGGTGGGAATCTCCGGTTGACCCAGGTGAGCTTCGGCACCACGGGCACGCGGCCTGAGATGCCGAGGGGCCTGCCGCTCCTCAAGCCACCATACTCGCGGATCACTGCCATCGATCTCAACGAGGGTGAGCACGCGTGGATGCAGCCGAACGGTGATGGCGACCGGCTGCGTAACCACCCGCTGCTCCAAGACCTCGATCTGCCGCCGTTGGGTGGCGACGGACGTGGCGGCCCGGTGCTCACCCGCACCTTGATGGTGAGCGCATTGACGGCAGGCGGCACCGAGGGTGGGCCCCGGCTGGTGGCTCGCGACAAGGCTACCGGCGAGATCGTCGGGTCCGTCGATCTCCCTGCCCGCGCCCTTGGGACCCCCATGACCTATATGCACGATGGGATGCAGTACATCGGCTTGACGATCGCCGGCGAGGGGCCTGGCGGGGCGCCGGAGTTGATTACGCTCAGACTACCTTAATGGAGGTTCAAATGAGCAAGCGCATGGCGGTGCTTCTAGCGGTTCTTTGTGTGACTGCAGCGCAAGGCGTCATCTCGACGGTGGCGGCGCAGAACAGAACATCCAACGCTCGGTGGGTAGTTCCCAGGACACCTGACGGCCACCCCGATCTGCAGGGGAACTGGACGAACCAGACGCTGACTACGCTTGAACGTGGGGCGGGCCAGGGTCCGGTCTACACGCCCGAGCAGGTCGCCCAGATCGAACAAGGATCTGTGGCCCGTTTCGTTGCTGGCGAACAACCGAGCGACCCGAGCCGCCGTGCACCGGGTGCAGGTGGCTCAGTCGATATCGCCCCTTATAACAACGTCTATTTCGAGTTCGGTCACCGGGTGGCGGTCGTCAACGGCGAAGCCAGAACCTCGCTCATCACCTTTCCGTCCGACGGCCGGATCCCCGCGTTTACGACAGCGGGCGAGAGCCAGATCCAACAGGCCCGGGACCTGAAGCGCCAATTCGAGGAATTCGACCACCCGGAGCTGAGACCGTTCGCCGAACGCTGCATCGTTTCCTACGGTTCCCCCGGCGGTCCCCCCATGCTCCCCACCACGGGCTACAACAGCAACTACACGATCGTGCAGACGCCCGATCACGTGTTGATCATGACGGAGATGGTCCACGACGCGCGGATCATCCGAATCGGTGATGGCCCGCGGCTGCCTCCACACGTCCGTCCCTGGTTCGGCGACTCTTGGGGTCGGTGGGAAGGCGACGTACTCGTGGTCGAGACCACGAATATGAATCCACGACAGGAGTTCTCCGCCAACGTTGGCGCGACGTTGTTCGGTGCCCAGGACCCCCACCCTTCGGCTCAGATGAAGGTGACCGAACGCTTCAGCCGGGTCGACGAAGAGACGATCCTGTACGAGTTCACCGTCGACGATCCGACCGTGTACACGGAGACATGGGGAGGACAGATCCCCATGACGGCGCTGCACGACAACCTCTACGAGTACGCATGTCAGGAGGGCAATTACGGGCTCCAGAACGTCTTGAGTGGAGCGCGTTATCAGGAGAGGATGGAAGCGCAGGGAGCGACCGACTCCAGACGTGACTGAAGGAGGCCCCTCATCATAGTGGCACCTTCCTTCTTGGCGGTTGCTCTTGTAGTCGCGCCGGTACTCCAGGCCGATCCGTCTGGATTTGTCGCGTGGGACTCTTCGGAGCTGGAGGAGCGGAGTTTGGCCCTCGGCACCAGGGTGGGGCCGGATGACTCCGCCCGTGAGACGCTTGCTGATTACGGCAACCCGTCCGGAGCGCATCGCTTCCGGTTCATTCGTCGAGACGGAGACGGAAGGCCAGAGCAGCATGACAACATCGATGACGTCGTATACATCCAGGGTGGTCAGGGGACCCTGCTGGTGGGTGGCGAAATGCTCGGACGCAGGGGAGACCTAGGCGCGGCGATCACAGGTGGCTCGCAGTATCCCGTGCGCGCCGGCGACGTACTACGAATTCCGGCCGGGACTCCTCACGCCTACCTGGTGCCGGATGGCGGGCACGTCACGTACGTGCTCGTACGAGTCCCGGCATTCGTCGGCGAAGTAGTGGCCGCTCCCGATGGGCCGGCACCTCAGCTGGAACCGCCAGGATTCGGCATGTGGACGTCTACCGAATTGGACGAGCGGGATGCAGCCCTTGCGACCCGTGTGCGTCCCGACGGTTCGGCTCGCGAGACTCTTGCCGATTACGGCGCGGGGGGCTCGTCACATCGTTTTCGATTCATTCGTCGGGATAGCGACGGAAGGCCCGAGTTGCACGACGACATTATCGATGTCGTGTTCGTGCAGAGCGGGGAGGGGACCATGCTGGTGGGCGGAGAGATGATCGGCCGCTCGAACGCCGCCGGCTCCGCGATCAACGGTGGTGTGCGATATCCCGTGGCCGCCGGCGACGTGCTCCACATTCCGGCCAGAACCCCTCATAGCTACCTAGTGCCGGATGGCGGGCACATTACTTACGTGCTGGTACGTGTGCCGGCGTTCGGAGGACCGAACTAACCCACCTCGACGCGGGTCAATCGCCCTTCAACACCGGCCAACCGCTCTTCGAGGCGCTCCGGTCGACCACCGTGCCCGTCAGCGATCCGGCGGATCCTCTCGTAGTCGGGCGAGGTCCGCCGTGGGATCTCCTGCCTCCGCCTTCTTTCGGCCGCTAGTTGCTAATCCGCACCCACCTCAGCGCGCTTTGCACCTGATCGCCGTCGCGGTTGGTCGTGGCGGGCGGTCGCAGGGTGAGATGTGTGTCGGTCAACTCGTAGAAACGCTGGGCGTCGGTGTAGGTCCGCCTCGGACTTAGGTTGCCGATCCGACGATGGACCAGATAGCCCTCGTCCTCGTGGACCGTGAACGGGCCGAAGTAGCTGCCGTACGTCTGTACGGCCGCGAGTGCCTCCTCCTGCCGCGTGCCGGTGGACGGCTCGCGGTCCGGTCGCATCAGATGCACCGCCATGTGCCCAGAGGGAGCATAGATGATGAACGCGGTTTCGTACTGGCTGGCCGTGAGCGACTCGCCGCCCAAGATCTGCCGTGAAACCGACTCGATCCGGTAGAAGCCGAACAGCCGCCTGTGCGTCTCGGTGAGCTCGGATTCGGGTAAGTCCGGGAGCTTCTCCCAAGTGAGTTGCGTCCGGTTGCCGTTCGCAGCCGCGGGCGGCTGCAGCGTCAGCCGATTCCCCGAAAACGTATAGAAGCGCTGGTAGTCGGAGCCGGCGCCGCGGGTGTTCAGACTGCCTTCCAGATGGTGCGTCAGAAACCCCTCGGTCTCGTTGACGGTGAATGTGCCGAAGTACGAGGTGTAGCTCGAATAGGCAGCGAGTGCTTGTTCGGGCGTCCGCTGGCCGGCATACGGTTCCCGGTCAGGCTGCATGATCGTGACACCCATGTAGCCGGCCGGGTCGTAGATGATATAGCCGAGCTGGTCCTCGGTGGGGGGCGCCAGCAGCTCCCCGTCGGCGTCTAACTGCTCGATCTTGACCAGCGACCACGCCCCGGCGAATTGGCTCTGTGCATCCACCGTGGCGACGTCGAGGACCGCGGTCTCTTCGGCGACCTCGGCGGCTGGGGCGCTACCACTGCACGCGGACAGCGCGACGAGACCCAATAGGGTGATCAGCTTCTTGGGCATCTTCTTCTCCTCCGGACTCTGTGGACTTCGACATTACGGGTGCCGCGCCGTGAGCGCGATCACCTCATCTAGACCTAACTCCTGACCTATCTCCTCGATCTCACCCAACGCACGAATGACGGCCCCTCGATTCCACGCTCCTCACCGCCGTGCTCCGGGTAGACCGACGCGACGTAGATGTCCCCATTCGGGTCCATCGCCATCTGGTGAACGTAGACGTTCGCGCTGCTGATGCGGTCGACCACCTCACCGGTGTTGGCGTCGACGATCACGAGATCCTGCCGGCCCCGCGCGGTACCAGTCACGCCGAGGTAGACCCTGTCGCCGTACACGGCAACGCTCAGCGGCAGCCCAGGCTCCGGCACCGGCTCGTAGATTCCGACATACTCGCCCTCTGCAGTGAACATGTCGAAGCGGCCACGGCAGTTGGGCATCGTCTGGAGGCGCTCAGGAGCAATCTGACCAGGTACGGTCACGTAAGGGTGCAGCGCCGTGCCACACACATTCCCTACGATGAGGTTGCCATCTGGAGCCAACGCCACGGAGTGCACTGCTGCGAGTTGGCCCGGCCCACTCCCCAGTTCACCGACCTCCTTGAGGTAGTTCCCGTCTTCATCGAACCAGACCAGTCGTGAGTTCCAGTAGCCGTCGGCCACGACGAAACGGCCGTCGGGAAGGAAGGCGACGCCGGTCGGGCCGTTGAAATGGTCCTCGTCGTTCCCGAACCTGCCGTACTCACCGAGCGAGAACACCTCTGCACCTTCCGGTGTCAGCTTGACGATCTGATGCCCCTCCCGGTCGGCGACCCATATGAAGCCGTTTGGGTCGACGTATATCGAGTGCGGTCCGATAAACTCCTGATCGTCGGCGAACGTGCCGAGGAATCGGCCTTGCCTATCCCACTTGGCGATCGTGCCGCTGCCTCGGTAGCGGGTCATCGCCAGAGGGTGGGCCGCCCAGTGGTCCACGTCACGCGAGATCGTGTAGATGATCCCGTTGGCATCCGCCGCGATGCCCGTGCCCATCTCGAACACCATGTCGCTCGGGTAGTGCGGCCAATCATCGATCAGCCGATAGCTGGTCTGCTCCTGAAGCACCGCTGCGGTACCCGGCGAAGCGGTGCACACCAGGCCAATCACTAGGGGGAGCAGGGACCTAATTTTCACGGTGACGACCTCCTTGCCGTGGATGCTCGGGCCGATACCCTCACCCGAAAGCAAGTTGGGAATTGAAGCCCTAACCCCCCCCTGGCGCCAGCCCCGCGCACAGACCTCACGACCCCGAGTCGAGTCCGATTCGGCGCCCGACCTGTGGAGGAACCGGTAGTGTCTCGTGAACGCCAAGGACCTCTGCCAATCGAGCGAGCACGTCCGCCGACATTGGCGCCGCACGTCGCGTCTCCAGGCTCACGTGTAGAGACATGAGCTCGTTGGTGGCGGCCAGGAAACCGTCGGTCTCGTGGTACATCTCGTGGATGTAGTGGATCCGCTTCTGGTCGTATGCGAGCAGCCTCGTCGTAATTCGCAGCGGGTCGCCTTCGAGCAACTCCCGTAGGTAGTTGGTGTGTGACTCGAGTGTGAAGGTGGTGATACCCGACCGCTCTCTTTCGAGGGCGGTCAGGCCGATGTAGTCGAGCCAGGTGTCGGTGGCCCGGTCGAACGCCACCATGTAGTAGCCCATGTTGAAATGGCCGTTCTCGTCGATCCACTCGGGATGTACGATTTCGCGATGTTCGTCGAAGGGGGCGGGGGTCATGTGTGTCTATACCTCTGGTGGCCCAGGAGCGCGGGCGTCGGCCCACGCCAGAAGGCCCGTTGGCAGCACGATGTCTTTACGCAGCTTTTCGACTTCCGGTGCGGTGAGCGCGTCTGACTCGGTCACCACCATGGTCACGCGTTCGAGCTCGAACGACTCAAAGTACTGATTCCACACGCGCACGCCGGCCGGTGCCCTCCATACTTCCTCAGGGGGACGGTCGTCCGTGAGGTGCTGAGGGAATCCGGCCGGCAGAATTTTCGTTTCATCGGACACCACCATGACCGGCACCCCCCGTCTTATGGCAGCGTCGACCAATCCAGCGGAGCCGATCTTGTTCACGACTCCCAGGTCGCCGATCGAATCAGCACCCAGCAGCACGATGTCGCACTCGCCCATGAGTGTCGAGGCGGCCGCATCGACAGCAAAGGTGACCGCCACCCCGACCTCAGCCAGGGCGGTGGCGAGGGTCTCGCCCTCCCGCATCGGTCGGCTCTCGAAACATATCACCTGCCCGACGGCCCGCGTCCCCTCGTGGGTCAGCGTCGCCAGCACCGTCGAAGAATACGAGATCGTGGCCACGGTAGCTCCCGATGGAATCAACGCCGAGGCGCGTGTGGCGACTGATTCAGCCCGCGACTCGAAACCGCTCCCGAACGCTTCGGCACTTCGAACGGCGGCCAGGCGACCGGTCTCGAGGTCCTCACAGGCCTCCACGGAGGTGAGCAGGTCTCCCACGAGCGTGACCAGCGTTGCCATCGCAGGTTGGGCGTCCAGCACCTTCCCGCATACCTCGCCCAACTCCGAACGGAACTCCTCGAGTGAGACCGCCCGTGCATCCTGTACGGCTAGACGAAGCACTTCCGCGGCCATTTTTCCAATCACTGATGCGCCAGACACGACATCTGCCCGGAGGGGTGCTACCAAGGCGTCCAGGCGCTGATCTGTGTCCATGGCCGAGCTTCCTACAGCGGGATTCGCTGCCCCTCAGTAGCGATCTCGAAGCCGCGCCGTCGTACCTCCGCCGCTTCGCGGCTGTCTTCGAAGAGCGCCGGGTTGGTGTTGTTGAGGTGCGTGAACACGACTCGATCGCCGGCATCGACCCGACCTTGAAGTCGATCCATCGAATGTGGGACCAGCGGGTGCGGGAGGTCTTCGATGTTGCGCCCGGGCACCTCATCGCCCGAATAGAACGAAGCGTCGAGCAGCGCCACGTCCACAGCAGCGACCACGTCTTCAACGTCGAGCTCCCAGCGCTCCCATGAGTCGATATCCGGCAAGTAGAGGATCGTCCGGGTCGGTCCGCGGAAGACCCATCCTACGGTATCCGAGTACTCGGGACGGTGCGGCACGAGGAGCGCGCGGGCCTGGAGTTGGTCGTCGATCCGGTTCCACTCGCCTGAAACGACTGGACGGAGGTCGAGCCGGCCTTCGCTGACCATCAGGCCCCACGGCCCGTTGTTGGTCAGGAAGTCGGCCATCGCGGGCGTGCAGTACGTCGGCGTCGGCGCCATGCCGAGGCCCTCGCGCCCCAACACCGCGAGACCGCTGTAATGGCCGATGTGGGCATGGGTCAGGAAGATACCGTCGAAGGGCCTCCTCTGATCGGCGCGTGCCCGAAAGCCGGGCTCTTCGAGCAGATCGAGCTGACGCGTGATATCAGGGGTCGCGTCGACCAGGTAATAACGATCCTGGTCCGGGTACACGAGCGCCATGGAGGCCGCATAACGCGGGCGTTCCCTGCTGCGCGCACGTTCGCACCGCTCTACGTAGCAGCCCACCTGCGGCATGCCCGCGTCCTGGGCGATCCCGAGAATGAGGGCGTAAGGGTCGGCGCGTTGAAGCGCGGACCAACGCTCGGGACCGCAGAGGCCTATTACCGCTGCATTGGCGAAAAAATGTCGTCGTGAGATCATCGCACCAAGATCGAGATCGAACCCTACCCCTGCATCACCCGTTCGTGCAGAGTTTCGACGGACCTCCAGGCGGACTGGATGCCACCCTCGATCCAAGCCGGTTGGGAGCTGGCGCCCGCCGAACCCATGTAGATCCGGCCGTCTGCCTGGCTGAGCTGCTGCAGGCGTTCCCGCGGCGGGGTCCGGCCGTACGCGCCGAGACTGTGCGGGACCTTGTCCCACCAGACACAATAGCCGGTTTCGAACTCCTCTCGCATCTGGGGGTGAACCTTGCTGGCCTGCGTGAGCACGTGCTCGATCCGGCCCTGTACCGGCATGTCACCCAGTCCGGCCGTCTGCCCGCCACCGTAGTAACCCAGCAGCACTCCTTTTTCGGTGAAGTAGTCGTTGGAGGGGTAGGAAAACTCTCCGAGCTGAAGACTCCGTGCAAAGAGATGACCTCCGAAGATCCCGTCATCCTCCTCCCAGAAACGCCGCTTCATCTGCAGCCCCATCTTTGCGCTGTTGCTGTGGCCGCTTTCGTTCACGGCATTGGCCATGGCGGGCGACAGGTCGACGTCGATCCTTTGGAGTATGGACATCGGCAGGCAACACACACAGTAGTCCCCGATCTCTTCGTGTTCCCGTCCGGTTCTCGTGTCTCTGTAGACCACGCGGACGGCGTCCTCGGTCTGGTGGATAGACTGCACCTCGGCCTGCAACGTGATCTTGTCACCCATGGCTCGCTGGAAGGCGAGCGGGATCTGTTGCATACCACCGATCGGCTGAAACACGGGATGAGGTCCGCCCGTACCCGCGTTCAGCGACCGGACCTGAGTGGCGAACCCGGAGTTGAGCAAAGCACTCAGATCGTAAGGGTCCTGATTCCCGGAACCGCGCAGTCTGGGTGGCCGGTACACGAGATCGTCGGAATCCAGGTAGCCGGCTCTGACCAGGAACCGGACTAGGAGCTCCTGGTCCTCTTCGGTGAGCGGTGCGTCGATCTGGCCCTGTTCCATCGCCTTGGCGAGCAGCTCTGTCGTAGATCCCCAGAGGTCGGCTTTGACCTCCCGCAAGCGCACTCGCCGGCCGGCCAGCGGTCCTCGCTCGGGGTTTTCCTCCCACATGTAGTTCGCGTCGCTCCAGTTTACGAACAGCTCCAGCGGAACACCGAGCTCCCTGCAATAACCGAGCACGCCCTCATCGTCGTTGGGAATCCGCCAGGCACCCGCGTTCAGGTACTGCCCTTCGTCGAAATCGCACACCTGACGTTCGCCCCCGACCTCCGTGTGCTCCGCCCCGCGGCGGACGGTCCAGCAGAGGCCGCCGACCCATTCGCGGGCTTCCAGGACCTGATAGTCGTAGCCCAGCTTCCCCAGCTCGTATCCCGTCGCGAGCCCGGAGATGCCGGCGCCCAGTACAATCACCCGCGTATTGGGCGGCCTGCCCTGCCCCTGTAGCGCCGGGCGAGGGGTCGAGGTGCCCATCAGGCCACATGCGCTCATGGCTCCCATCATCAGGGATGATCCGCCCATCGCTCCGAATGCGCGCAGGACGTCGCGCCTGGTCATCAGGGGAGGACTCGGACTGACCCCGAAGGGGACTCTCGTGCTCATGCTGACCTCCCATCGGAGTCGGGGGCGCTGCGGCATGGTCATGGTGGGGCGCCGCGGTAGGTCAGGGTAGAGCGTCGCGTAGGTAACCGCAAATAGGCGGCGATCAGACCGGAAGGCCTCTCATCTGGATTCTCAACTGGTCCGAGATCGTCGAGGAGATGACGAGACTACGATGACGGACTAGGAGGTAACCGCTTTTCTGGTTCAGGAGGCGCTGGACGGTTCAGCGAGGTAGACCTGATTGTTGCCCAGGTCCTTCGCACGGTACATGGCGGTGCCTGCCCCCTTGATAAGAGCGGCTTTCATCGTGTTCAGTTCTTCGCCCCCTTTCTCTAAGGAAGCGATCCTCAAACTGCAGGCAATCACCCCTTCGATATTCAGGGCTGGTTGTCCCGGAGCAGGACTCTCCTGATGAAAATATTCTTTGCGATGGACTCCCTCAGCTTTTCCCCATAGCCGCTACTTTATTCGAGCGAGCGGGTGGCACCCCAACAGACTCCTTTGTGAGCTTGCATCTCAAGCCGCTCATGGGCATGGTGAGGCGTAGCGCCGCCGTTTCCGGCCATCAGGAGTCGCATCATGCGTACGAATCACCGCCCTAGCTCGCGCCTAGCGTTCTGATGTCATCTCCGACCCCGAGCTACGTACACGGTGCTTCTTCCACGCCGTTCCTGGACACGACCATCGGTCAGGCCTTCGACCGGGCTGCCGATCGATATCCGGAACGGGAAGCATTGGTCGTCAGACACCAATCGATCCGCTGGACGTATGCGAAACTTCGCGAACGAGTGGACCGCTGCGCCGCCGGCCTCCTGTCCCTCGGCCTCGAGCCGGGCGATCGCGTCGGCATGTGGTCGCCCAATAACGCCGAGTGGACGGTCACCCAGTTCGCGACCGCCAAGGCCGGCCTGATCCTCGTGAACATCAACCCGGCGTACCGCCTCTCCGAACTCGAATACGCGCTCAACAAGGTCGGATGCCGAGCGCTTGTTACCGCGTCGAGCTTCAAGGGCAGCGACTACATCGGGATGCTGCGAGAGCTGGTGCCCGAGTTGGGCGAGGCCGAGCCTGACGCCGTCCAGTCCGAGGCGGGGCCCGGCGCCCCGAAGTCCGAGCGGTTCCCGTCGCTGGAATTCGTGATCCATCTGGGGTCGGACGACGAGCGAGGAATGATGCGCTTCGGGGACCTCATGGACGCCGGCACACCCGAGGATGAGCGCCGGTTGGATGCGATCGCGGATACGCTTCAATTCGACGATCCCATCAACATCCAGTTCACCAGCGGTACCACAGGGCTCCCGAAGGGGGCGACGCTCACCCACCACAACATCCTCAACAACGGCTACTTCGTGGGCGAGGTGATGAAGATCACGCAGGAAGATCGCATCTGCATCCCGGTGCCTCTTTATCACTGCTTCGGAATGGTCCTCGGAAACCTGACGGCGATCACACACGGGTCGACGATGGTCTATCCGTCGGAAGGCTTCGAGCCCGAGGCTGTTCTGGCGGCGGCAAGCGAAGAGCGCTGCACCACGTTGTACGGCGTGCCTACGATGTTTATCGCGGAGTTGGAGCACCCCGACTTCGGCTCCTACGACCTCTCCTCGCTTCGCACGGGCATCATGGCCGGTAGTTCGTGTCCCATCGAGGTGATGAAGCGGGTGACCAGTGAGATGCACATGGACGAGGTCGGGATCGCGTACGGCATGACGGAGACCAGCCCGGCCAGCTTCCAGACCGCACCAGACGATTCACTCGAACGCCGGGTCGGCACCGTCGGCTCCATCCATCCTCATGTGGAGGTCAAGATCGTCGACGCCGATGGACGGATCGTCCCGCGCGGCGAGCCGGGCGAACTGCTCACTCGAGGGTATCTGGTCATGCTCGGATACTGGGACGACGCGGAGCGTACGGCCGAGGCCGTCGATGCGGCAGGTTGGATGCATACCGGAGATCTCGCGACGATCGACGCCGAGGGATACGGCAACATCGTAGGGCGCATCAAGGACATGATCATCCGCGGTGGCGAGAACGTCTATCCGCGGGAGGTCGAGGAGTTCTTGTACGGGCACCCCGACATTGAGGACGTTCAAGTGATCGGTGTGCCCGACGAGAGATTTGGCGAGCAGCTGTGCGCCTGGATCAAGCTACGCGACGGCACGTCGGCGACCACCGAGCAGATCCAGGATTTCTGCAAGGGACAGATAGCCCACTTCAAGATCCCCCACTACGTGAAGATCGTGGACTCCTTCCCGATGACCGTGACCGGCAAGGTCCAGAAGTTCATGATGCGTGAGCAGATGATCGAGGAGCTTGAGTTGCGCGAGCAGCGGACCGCTTAGTCGGCGACTCTCTGAGCCCCATTCGCCTACCGAATGGGCTGAATCACGGCAAGAAAACCGTGTAGATCACTGGTAGGACCCACGATCTTCTACCCTTGCCGCCGTGAATGTCATCAAGCGATTTCTCGTGTCACGGGGCGTGCGGCTAGGTGGTGCGCCCGCGTCAGGGTGTCACTCTGACATACACGTTCTCGTAGCTGAATCGGGCACCATCGCTGGCGACGGCCCGGAGCACATACTCTCCTGGTTCGTCAAAGCTCACCTCAGACACCCATCTCCGGTCCTCGGGCGGTTCGGGAAGGATGTACGGAGGCGACCACGGAGAATTCGCGTACATACGGGAGTCCATCCACGTCTTCATCTGAGTGGGGCGGAAGGTGGCATGTTCCTCGACACCCCGGTACACCATCCACGAGAGCCGTAGGCCGGGTGGGCTCCTGACGACGGATCCCCGCGGCGGGTTGTACAGCTGCTCGACTGACTGTAGCCCTCGTCGCCCTCTTGCCTGGGGATAGTTGTCCGGATCGTCGGCCAAAGCGACCAGACTCACCGACTCCCCCACGCTAACGGTCCTTTCGTTTGGGCCCTCTATCTCCAGCTCAGGGGCGAGGTTGGTCCGGAGATTCTGATGGGTGCTGCCGTGGTTTCCTCCCACATCGGTGGACATCGCCTGGCCATCAATCGCGTAATTCGGCAACAGCGAGGCGTACACTCGCTGCGTCTTGCCATTGGCAGTGAGCGTCCAGACCACCTGCCTCTCATCCCGGCCGCCGAACTCCTCGGGCTCCGGCACCGTGATGGTGAAGAGGAAGGGATTGCGACGGGGATAGAAGTGGGTCGGCTGGCCCTGATCGGCGTCTTCGGGATCGAAGGACACCTCGAACGCCTCATTGGGCTGAAGGTCCGGGTTGTCCCCCATATCGACGATCGCCAGGTGGTTGTCGGGGCCGACTGGCAGCTCGAACTCCTGCTCCCAGTTCTCATTGAAGTAGCCGAACCAGAGCTTGATCGACCCGTCTTCCTGCTGCTCCCACCCGTCGAAGGCCGGAAACAATTTTTCGCCTTGCAAGTGCATGGTCTGGGCGGCAGCGCCGTTGAACAGGAAGAATGCCACCAGCGGCGCCATCAGCAGTAGGCACCAACGCCCTCCCTCGGACGCGAGCCTACTCCTCGACTTCCTGCGCGCACTCACTGGAGGCCGCCTCCCCCATCCGCGGCCGGCCGCTCGAAATTCTCTTCCACGAAGGCCCAGCAGAGCGGACAGCCGACGTCGAAGTCATTCCTGTCCTTCATCCGTAGGCGCCGCTCGGCCATCTCGGCCTGGAACTCCTCTTCCGTCAGGCGGACCACCCAACCCAGCTCGAGGAACATATTCGCCGTCGAGCGCCGGCCGCTTCCTTGCCAGTTTCGGTTGTCGGCCATGTTCTCGTTGTCGTCCGTGGTGTCGAGATAGCCGACGTAGCGCACCACCGTGCCTTTCGGCAGCAGCGGCTCGTAGCCGGGGGCGTACAGATACTGCTTCACCCAATTGTGGTCGTAGCCCACGCAGTTGAGGGTGTGCACGACGGGCCCCCAGATGGCTTCCACGCAGGATCGTGATCCGGGGGCATGGAGGTGGGGCTCCCAGGCGTAAAGCTTGGTGTGCTGACTCAGCACCGTGTAGGTCACGTGCGTCTGATTCGCTTCTCCCGGCCTCGCATAGACGTCGACGTCGTTGCCCATGGCCAGGCTTCCTGCACGCCGGTACTTCGGCTCGTAATCCCTCGGATGGAAGTAGAAGCCGAACTCGAGGTGCGCCGTGGTCTCTCGAAACTGGTTGGGTCGAAAATGCCCGTTGTTCAGATGGATCACGGAGTTCGCCGGCAAGGGATAGCCGACCTCCTCGGGGAAGATGTCGGCGTTCCGCCCTACTTCGTGAATGGGGTAGCTGATCCTCGCGCCCGTAGTATTCCCATCCTCATCCAGAACGCGAACCCCATAGTTCATGTGGTGCCAGACGAAACGCCCACCCACCGTGCCTTCGAGGGCCGGATCGTCGAAGGAGAGATCACTGACCTCTCGGACTTGCACGGCCCTCACATATCGGTCTTCGAAGAGTCCGGTCGGGAGCATGCCGAAATCTCCCCACTGGTCCGGGCCGACCACCGGCACCGTCACCGGGTCCATCGGGATGATCAGATCAGGCTCGCCGAGCTCCCACGGCAGGCCACCGGACCAACTCTGGGCTGGTTCCCCACTCGACTCACTGAGCGCCAGGGCGTCGGCGGGATTACCCTCGGGAGATCCGTTGTCCACCCAAGCTTGGATCTTCGCCAGCTCTTCGTCCTCCAGGTACTCGGAGTCGCGGAATTCCTGGATCCCGATATTTCTTTCTATGAAGAACGGTGGCATCGCCCCCCTGCGGTCCCGGATGGCGGTCCGTTCCTTGATCCTCTGCGACCACCTCCGCACCTCCTGATACGTGCTGAGCGCCATGGGTGCCATGCCGTTGGTCGTGTGGCACTTCACGCAGTTCTCGCGCAGAATGGGGGCGATGTCCTTGTAGTAGGTCACCGCCGCTGGATCGATCCCGAAATCCGCCGCCGCGTAGAGATACGGCTCGGCGTTGGCGAGACTACCATCCCGTAGCGGGAGCAACGTTTGACCGGTCAGCGATGCTGTGCCAATGCAGAGCATCACAGCGATCAAGGGAAGACTCGAAAGCGCCCGGTACCAAGCCCTACGACGTGAGGGGTTCATCGCGACCTTCCTCTTGTGTGAGATCTCTCATACTGAGGCTCCTCGCTTCGACGTGCAAGCACTGATTCACGCACCACCTAAGCATGCTCGCCAATCCGGCAAGGCGCGAACGACCTAACCCCCGACGAGGAGAATGTGGACGTTCTCCAGCCCTGGGCTGGTCCATTGCGAATACTTGGCGACCGCGTTCGCGTGAACCACATCTCGCGTCTCCGGGTCGGTCACGTGGCTCACGGTCTGGTCGAAGAGGCGATCACCGATCTTCAGGCGCACCCGCGGGTCGCGCATCACATTGCGGTTCCAGCCGCGTTCCTCCGGAAACACTCCGCCCTGGTAGTAGGCGGAGAACAAGTAGAGGTCGCCCTCGTAGAACGCGCAGTACGTGGTAACGGAATGTGGAATCAGGTAGGGCGTACGGGTCTGAACGAAGATCTCCAAGTGGTCTTCCGTGAACGCCCAATCGGTAACCGGCTCCGTAACCCGGTCCCCAGTCAACCACAAACCGGGGCGCTGATCGCTGGGCTCGTAGCCGAGAAGGCGAAGTGAGGTGAGCCCGCCTCCCACCAGCACGAGCAGGGCTATTCCGAGCGTCTTTGCGACTTTCTTGATCCTTGATCGCATGGTCGGTCTCCTGACTCCGTGTGTCCGCCACGTGGGTGAAACGAGATTCTGAAGCCGGTCACCTAGCCGTCAGCGCCGCTCGCATCTCGGCCCGCGACGTGAACTTCACGCGCGGTCGCCCACCAGCCTCGCCTCGCGACTGCTCCAGCTCATCCAATCGGCTCCAGTCAGCGTAGTTCACCACGTGCGGCTGACGCTCCCGAACCAGCGCGTCGAGGGTCGACGGATCGGGATGCGCCGGATCGAGGATGGAGGAGGAACCGGCGTCTTCTAACATGGCGCCGGCGGTCTCTGTACCATCTTTCTTGTTCGTGCCGATCACTCCGGTCGGCCCGCGCTTGATCCAGCCGCTGACGTACATCCCCCGCACGGGTTGGCCGGTCTCCGGCTCGGTCACACGGCCGATCTCATTCGGAATCACTCCCCAGCTCTCGTTGAAGGGAAGACCCTCCATAGGGAGGCCTCGGTATCCGACCGATCGAAAGACCAGGTCCACTGGAAGCTCTTCGGTGTGCTCGGTGGCGCGAGGGCGCAGTTTCCCCCCAGCCGAGGTGAGCTCGTTGCGCACGATTCGCATGGCCCGGACCCCGCCGTCGTCGCCGGCGATCAACTCGGTGGGCGAGACCAGGAACCGCAGCGTAAGCAAGCGCTCCTTACCCTCAGGGGACCGCTGGGCGAAGTCCTCGAGAATCGTGACCTTCTTCCGCAAGGTGTCGTCATCCGTGTTCTCGAGCTCGGCCTGGCTGAGGGAATCGAGGCGCATGTCTTCGGGAGGGACGTGAATGTCCGCTCCCACCAACTCGCCCAGCTCCCGAACTTCCGGATTCGTGAAGGCGGCTTGGAGGGGCCCGCGCCGGCCGAGCATGACCACCTCGCGCACTTTGCTCTGGCTCAATGCTTCGAGCGCGTGGTCGGCGATGTCGGTCTCAGCCAGCTCATCGGGCGTGCGGCACAAAATCCGTGCGACATCCACCGCGACGTTTCCGACGCCCACCACGGCGACGCGTTCGGCGGAGAGATCGAACTCATAGTCCCGGTAGTCGGGGTGGCCGTTGAACCAAGCCACGAATTCGGTGGCGGTGCGGCTTCGAGCCAGATCCTCGCCGGGGATGCCCATCCGCCGATCCGTCTCGGCGCCGGTGGCGAAGCAGATCTGGTGAAAGTGCTCGCTGAGGTCAGTCAAGCTGATGTCGTTTCCCACCTCCACATCGCCGAAGAACCGGAATGTCTCTTTCTGGGCGATGCGGTCGAACACCCGCGTGACGTTCTTGATCTTCTGGTGATCCGGGGCGACGCCGAAACGTACGAGGCCGAACGGAGTCGGGAGACGATCGAACATGTCGACCTGGACGTGAATATCGCTCTGCTTGAGAAGGTGGTCGGCGGTATAAAACCCGGCCGGCCCCGACCCGATGATGGCCACCCTGAGTGGGTGGTCCGCTGTCCCCAGTTCCGACGTCATGAACGCTCCTGTCCGGTTGGCTAAAACGGCCCGAATGATAGCCACTTTGGCGCTTCACCGGCACCCGAATACCAGGTACGCGCCTGGGTCCGGTGCCCGGCGGCCGCTAGCGAAGCGGTCACTCGCCTCATATTGTGGTCGCCCGAGCAAGTCTTGCTCACCGAAGGGCGGTGTACTGATCCGAGGAGGACTTGACGCTCTGTGATCCGTTGTGCTGTGGCGGCTACGGCCGTCGTGTGTCTGGGAGCGGCTGATGCTACCGCGCAGTCGGGTGCAACAGATGGGGACTGGGGTGTGTTTGGGGCGGACCAGGGCGCCACCCGCTATTCGCCGCTAGACCAGATTCATTCCGGCAACGTCGGGGATCTGGAAGTGGCGTGGCGATGGAGCGCACGGAACTACGGCACCCCCCCTCCGGCCGGCCGGATGCAAGTCAGTCCCCTGGTGATCGACGGGATCCTCTATACGACCGCCGGTAACCAACGCAGCGTGGTTGCCATCGAGGCCGCTACGGGTGAGACCTTGTGGATCTGGCGGCCGGGTGAGAACGAACAGAGGTGGGGCGACATCATCGAGCCCGTTGCACGGAGCTCCGGGCGCGGCGTGAGCTACTGGACGGATGGGGCAGGGGATGGGCGCATCTTCGTGGTGACGCCGAGTTATCAGTTGGTGGCCCTGGAGGCTCGGACGGGGAACCCGGTTCAGGGATTCGGGGTGGCCGGCGTGGTGGACATGATGGATGATCTGCGTTGGAATGCGCGGCCGGCAGCGGAGAGAGCGGGTAGGGTGGCCAACACGTCACCGCCGGCGATTCTCGGGAACGTCATTGTGTCTTCGATTTCAATGCATACCGGCAGCGTACCGACCCGTGCGTCCCCCAATGAGGTTTGGCCCATGAACGTCCCTGGCGACGTGGTGGCGTACGATGCCCGCTCGGGTCAGGTGCTCTGGCGCTTCAATACGGTCCCTGCTGAGGATGAATACGGCATAGAGACCTGGGAGAGAGCGGACGAGGCCCTCTGGGACGTATCAAGCGGCACGAAGGACTGGGTGCGAGAGTATCCGGACCTCCTCGATGCGTCCTGGAAGTACACCGGGAACGTCGGGCATTGGGCGCCCGTTACGACCGACGAGGAACTCGGCTTGTTCTATGTACCCACTGAGACTCCCACGAACGACTATTTCGGCGGCTATCGGCCGGGAGACAACCTCTTCGGGAACTCCGTGGTAGCACTCGACGCCCAGACCGGCGAGCGGGTTTGGCATTTTCAGCTCACCCATCACGAACTGTGGGACTACGATCCTCCGACGGCCCCCATCCTTGTCGACGTCGAGGTGGACGGTGTCCTGGTGAAGGCTCTGGTGCAGCTCACGAAGCAGGGGTTCGCTTACGTGCTCGACCGTGCGACGGGCGAACCGGTCTGGCCGATCGAGGAACGGGACGTGCCACAGTCGGACGTTCCGGGGGAGCGGACCTCTCCCACCCAGCCGTTTCCCACCAAGCCGCCCGCTTACGACCGTCAAGGCATCCGCGAGGACGACCTCATAGACTTCACACCGGAGCTTCGGGCCGAGGCGTTGCGGGTGATGGAGAGCTATCGGCTCGGTCCCCTCTATACTCCGCCGTCCTTGGTTGAGCCGGACGGAACCAATCGAGGGACTGTGGCGCTCCCTGGCATTGGCGGCGGCGTCAACTGGCCCGGGGGGGCGGTCGATCCCGAGAGAGACATTCTCTTCGTGCCGTCGCGTACGGCGCCATCGCTGCTCGGGTTGGTGGAGGGGACAGAACGGACCGGAGTGCGTTACCACGTAGCACGGTCTCGAGCGGTTCCGAACATCCGTGGCCTTCCACTCGTGAAGCCTCCGTACGGCCGGATCACCGCGATTGATCTGACGGTGGGAGAGATCCTGTGGCAGATTCCGCATGGAAACACACCCGACAACGTCCGAGGACATCCGGACCTTCAGGGTGTGGAAGTGCCGACGACGGGGAGGCCGACCCTTGGGTCTGGGCTCCTCGTGACATCGACCTTGCTGTTCTCCGGTGAGGGAGCGGGGGGTGAGCCGGTGCTCAGGGCATATGACAAGATGACCGGTGACGTGGTCCACGAGGTTCAGCTTCCGGGTGGACCAACCATCGGTTTCCCGATCACTTACATGTCCGATGGCAAGCAGTACATTGTCGTAGCGGCTCTGGATGAGGAGAATGTCGCTGAACTGGTCGCCCTCACTGTTCAATAGGGTGGTTCCAGATCGGAAGCGATGGCGTGTTGATCATCGGCAAACTTGTGAAGGAGGACGTACGATGAGGGAGACATCAGCACGCACTATCCTTCGTCTGGCGGTCCCCTGGGTGGCGCTGTGGGTTCTGATCCCTGCGAGCGCCTCGGCGAACCAACTGACGGTCTATCCGGCTCGCCGGATCATCACGATGGACCCGTCCCTCCCTTCCGCGACGGCCGTGGCCGTCAGAGACGACCGGATCGTGGCCGTCGGCACGATGGAAACGCTCGAACCGTGGCTTGAGGTGTTCGACTACGAGATCGATGAGACGTTTCGCGACAAGGTGCTGCTGCCGGGGTTCATCGATCCGCACCTGCATCCCGACCTGGCCGTCTCGCTGCTGGCGCGGAACGAGATCATCACCCCGGAGGACTGGGATCTGCCCTCCGGGTTCATCGAGGGCGTGACGGACCGGGCGGGTTATCTGGCGCGGCTCCGGGAGTTGGTCGATCGGGATCCGGATTCCGACAAAACCTTCTTCACATGGGGCTATAACGCCTTCTGGCATGGGCTCATCACGCGCCAGGATCTGGACGCGATCTCCGCGACGCGCCCGATCGTGGTGACGCAGCGCTCCTCGCACGAGGTGGTCTTGAACACGGCTGCGCTCGACGCGGCGCAGATCACCGCGGCAGCTGCGGCAAGGGTGACCGATGGCGTCGACTGGGAGGCTGGACGGTTCTGGGAACGCGGCCAGTCGGTGGTCCAAGGGGGTATCGCCCGCTATCTGCGGGATCGCGACGCAGCAGACAACGGCTTGGCCTTGGTGGCCGACCTGATCCATCGCGGTGGTGTGACGACGATCTCCACCGCCGGCAGTGCGCCAAGGCCGGGCTCCGCTACGTGGACCGCATTCGATTCCGAGCGGATACCGTTTCGGACGCTCATGGTCCCTAGGCCAGGTGGGTTCAACCGCAGACCTGGAGCCACGCTGTCCGAGAAGTTTGAAAACGATCAGGCGTCGAACACGGGGCGGATGATCTACACGAAGGGCATCAAGTTCATGCTAGACGGCGCGATGTTCGCTCAGTACATGCAGATGGCCCCCCCCGGCTACATCGACGGCCACCAGGGCGAGTGGCTCATGCCGCCTGAGCAACTGAAGCCCCAGATCGAGCCGTTCTGGCAGTCGGGGTTCGACATCAACATACACGTCAACGGGGATCTAGGAGTTGATGTCACGCTTGATGCGCTCGAGGACCTGCTCGAGGAGTACCCGCGCCCCGACCATCGCTACATCCTGCAGCACTTCGGGTTCTCGCGGCAGGATCAGGCCACCCGGCTCGGGCGGCTGAACGGTGTGGTGTCGGCCACCGGGTACTACCTGTGGCAGCTGGGTGACAAATACGCGGAGGTCGGGATCGGCTCGGAGCGTGCCGACCAGATGATCCGCCTCGGGTCGCTGGTGCGGAACGGCGTGAGGGTCACGCTGCACTCCGACCTGCCGATGGGACCGGTGCGGCCGCTCCTGGCCGTCTGGTCGGTGACGACGCGAAAGACGGCGAGCGGCACGGTGCGAGGGCCGGACGAGGCGCTGACGCTCGAGCAGGCGTTGCGCGCTGTCACGGTCGACGCCGCGTGGTCGCTTCGTATGGACCACGAAATCGGCAGCATCGCCGCCGGCAAGAAGGCCGATTTCGCCGTCCTGGAGGAGGATCCCTTCGCCGTGTCACCCGACGACGTGAAAGACATCGAAGTCTGGGGGACTGTTTTTGAGGGTCAGGTCTTCCCGGTTCTTCCAATTGAAGCCCCGTCGGTGCGGTGAGGGACTTGAAAACACCACTGTGATGCAGCAGGGCTCGCCTATCGCACCGTGGTCATAACGGCCAACACCTTGAAGCCCTCCGCAAGCCGTCTCGCCGTCTGGCGCTCGGCGTCTTCGGGCGTGCTCGCCACGATCGGATAACCACACGGGATATTGCGCTCGAGGCAAGCCTCGAGGACCTGATGCACTAGGGCGTCGACGCGCGGAGCGTTGGGACCGTCCTCGCGGGCTGACGCGGCGAGGTCGGTGGGTCCCAGGAAGATCACGCCGATCCCCGGCACATCGAGGATCTCGTCGAGATTCGCGATTCCAACCAAGGTTTCGATCTGCAGCATCGCGACCAGCGTCCCGTTCGGATCGAGCGGCCAGACGTCCGCACCGGAAGCCCGCCCGACGCGCATCGAGTTGACAGCGGATACGGCCTGCGCCCGTGTCTCGATGTCAGGGAACATCACACTCGACGCACCGGCGTCGAGCACCTGCCCGACCACCGCTTCGGGCGTGTCTCTCTCTGCGAGCGGAATACGCACGACCGGAGTGATGGCGGGTGTAGCTGATCCCGCCCGTATTGCGACAACAGCCTCGCGAACTCCGTCGATATCGAAATCGCCGTACTGTTCGTCGATGACCGCGAAGTCGAGGTCGGGGCGGGCCGCGCGTGTGAAGGTGCCGATGGCGGGCTGGCCCTGCCGGAGTTGCTCAATGACGCGATTGACCGACGCCTCCTCCTGAGCGTACAGCGGCTGCGACGCCACACCGGTGAGAGCGGCGGTACACACGGCAGCAAGGGCAAGGGGTATCGGTCGCATGGCGTGCCCATCATACCGGGAGGCGCCCGTTAGCGCGATGGTCGGTGGCCCTGATGCGATCCGCCATCGGTTTTGTGGAGGATCGACGTAGGTGATCCACCGCTTTATCATTTAGATGAACTTTCTCACTTGGAGTCGATAGTGGGATGAACCCGCCAACCGTAGGACGGACCATCTTCAGACGAGGGGGCAGGAGTGCCGCGCTTTTCTTGGGCGCGGTGATTTTCGTCTCTGCGTGTGGTGGTGCCGATTCTTCAGATGCTGCTTCCGACGACGCCGGGGCCGCGGTCTCACCCCCGCCTAGCGCCATCGCTCCGTTAGGGACCGGTTTCGTTATGGTGTCGGCACGGTCTCAGCTTCGCTTGGAGGAACCGACTTATCGAGAGCACGCGGACTGTATGTTACAGGTTTCGAGCCTCCAGGATGCTGAGGAGTTCGCAGGTTGTATGGAGGTCCCGCGAGCCGCGATCTGCCTTCAGGTCACGCTGGGGTACACAGAGGCCGACCGCTCGTGGGAGTGCTTCGTAGAGCCAGTCGTGTGTGAAGACAGGACTTCGGAACACGATATGTTGTGGCAGCTCGTCAAGGACGCGCGGGCGATTCTGCAGCCGTGTGCGGAGAGGGAACTGACATCGGTGTTCGGCGCCTAGCCCGCCTGCGGCTCGCCATCCACAATCGCACTCTTGGACCCACAAAGGAGTCGTAATCAATGTCCGACCTCCTGATCGATAGCGCCGACGGCGTCGCCACACTCACCATGAACCGGCCCGATGCGCGTAATGCTCTTTCATCGGAGATGCGTGCGGGACTCGACGAAGCATTCCACCGTTGCGAGAGCGACGACGACGTGCGCTGCGTCGTTTTACGAGGTGCGGGCGAACACTTCATGGCCGGAGGCGACGTCAAGAGCTTCGCGAGCCTGTTCGCCGAAGAGGAGCCCGTCGACATGCGCGATCTCTTCCTGCATCGGATTCACAGGCTGCACCCGATCATGTTCGCCATGCGGCGTCTCCCCAAGCCCATCATCGCCTCGGTCCGGGGAGCTGCGGCGGGCGCCGGAGTAAGCTTGGCGGCGTGTTGCGACCTTATCATCGCGGCTGAGGACTCGTTCTTCACGCTCGCGTATTCGCTCATCGGCACGAGCCCCGATGGGGGGTCGACGTTTGCACTCCCGCGCGCCATCGGGGCCAAGAAGGCCATGGAGATGGCTCTTCTGGGAGACAGAATCGCCGCTGCCGACCTTGCGCGTTTTGGCCTCGTCAACTTCGTGGTGCCTGCGGATGACCTGGCGGATGAGACCGGGAAGCTGGCACAACGGCTCGCCGCGGGCCCGACCCGCGCGTACGGGCAGGCCAAGCGCCTTATCTACGGGTCGCTTGAAAACCAAATGGAGCGCCAACTCCAGATGGAGGCGGAAGCCTTCGCCGACTGTGCCATGACCGACGATTTCCGCGAAGGGGTCACCGCGTTCGTCGAAAAACGGCGGGCGGTTTTCCGAGGAAGGTAGGACCGGCGCGGTCTCTTTTCCCGCCTCGAAGCTCCCCCTTAACGGCCCGGGCTATACCAGATCGGCGACGTGTAGGCGCGTTCCTGGGTTATCATCGGCACATCAACGGTGTCCGACGACGCTCCGAGATTCTGTGAGGATTGAGCATAGACCGTCCGGGCTTTCGACGGCAATTCGACCAAGGTCGTATAGCGGTTTGTGATCTCTCGCCGACCGACCGGGCTCTACGCCTCTGGCGCAGGCGGATAGGGCTGGGAGCTCCAGCCGGGCATCATCTGGGTGGCGTAGTTGTCCGGGTCGAAGTTGGCTTCCATCCACTCGTCGCGCTCCGCCACCCCGCGGGACTGGTCGCGTCGGGTCTGCAGGCAGTCGTAGCAGACGGAACCCGGCACCCGGTGCGCTTCGCTCTCGGTCTCGAGCCCGCGGGCCTGCATTAGCTCCTCGAGCCGGGCTGCGGTATGCAGCTGGGCCTTGTAGAAGTCCGTGTAACTGAGCCCCCGGGCGATCGCCAGCGCCGACCAACCGTCGACGGTCAGCGCAGCTAAGTCGGCACCCTGCTCCACTAGATAGTCGAGCACGATGTTCACACCCCGGAAGCCGACCCCATGCAGGGCGGTTTCGCCACGGTAGTTGCGCGCGTTGACGTCGTTGCCGCCTTCGACCGTGATCCGGACCGCCTCGAGGACCTCCGCTTCCTGCCCGGTAAACGACCCGCCATCTTCGCCCGGATTCCAGATGGCCAGACCGGCGGCGACCATCAACGGCGTGGTGCCGTCCGCGGTCGGCATCGTCGGGTCGGCGCCCGCCTCGAGCAGCACCTGCATCGCCTCGACGTCGGTTACCTTGGCCGCCAGCATGAACGCGGTCGCTCCGAGCCGGTTGAACCGGTTGCGCTGTCCGTCCCGCATCCCGTTACGGGTCATCCGGGTGTTCACGTCGACCCCGGCGTCTAGGAGCTTCCGGATCAGGTCGATGCTGTCGAGCGTCCCGGACGAGAACGGCCCCGGCGTGCCGAACGCTAGGTTCATCCGGCGAGTCCGCACCGTCTGGTGCAGGGCGTTCCAGCCGCCCTCGGCGTGCGTGGCATCGGCACCGCGGTCGAGAAGATAGGCCGCCAGCTCCCAGTTGGCGTTGGCCGCCGCCACGACCAGTGCGCTCTCTCCGTCCGACACGGTGTCGTTTACGTCCGCATCGGCATCGAGCAGCACCCGCGTGGCATCGATATGTCCGGCGCGTACCGCGAACATCAATGCTGAGAAGCCAGTGGGGGATGGAGACGCGAAGGTGCTGCCTCTGCCGCGGGATGGGTTGTCGGTCTTCGTGTTGATCTCCGCACCGTTTTCGGCAAGCAAGCGGAGCGCAGCGGCGTTGTTGTTGGCGGCGGCCCACATCAGCGCCGTCTGGCCCTGGGTCGTCTCCCTGAGGTTCGGATCGGCCCCATGCGCAAGCAGGGTCCGTACCGTCTCCGGATCGCCGGTGCGCGCGGCGGTCATGAGCAGCGTTTCACCACCTCGCAGCGTGGGGTTGGGGTCGACACCGGCCAGGAGGAGACGCTCGAGAATCGCCGCATCGCCGTTTTCGGCTGCCAGGTACGCCGGGCCGACTCCGTAGCGGTTGCTGATGTCGACATCGGCCCCGGCCTCGAGCAGCAGCGCCACCAGCTCGGGCTGGCCGGTGTGCACTGCCCAAAGCAGCGCGGTGGCGCCGTCCGCTGTCGTCGCGTCGACCTCGACACCCGACTCGAGCAGCTCGCGTACTGCGTTGGCGTCACCACGACGCACCGCGTCCACCAGCGGCACGTCCGCCGCCGGCAGGGAAGGCTTCGGCAGGTCCGGCGGCTGTAGGTCAGAGGGCTGCGGGTCAGGCGGCGCTGGTGTGGCGCCGGCGCACAGCAAAACCGACACAGCCACCCAGACCGTCCTCATCGCGCCGGCCCGTTTCGCCTTCTGCCCCCTGCCTTCTTCGAGCGAACCATCAGAGATCCGTCAACCGCCCCGTGCTATCCGAGATCCGGTCCAGGTTGACGTCGACCTTGTCGAGCAGCGTCAACCCGAGGTTCATGAACGGCGTGTCCATCTCGTACTTCATGTGGCGACCACCAGCGAGCCGTCCGCAGCCGCCACCGACCAGGATCACCGGCAGGTTGTAAGGTGTGTGGTGATCACCATCCCCCATACCGGTGCCGTAGAGCATGATGGTGTGGTCCAGCAGCGTGCCGTCGCCGTCCGGCGTGTTGGCCATCCGCTCGATCAGCTTGCTGAACAGCGTGACGTGGTGGACGTTGATCTTCGTGTACTGCTCGATGTTGTGCGGGTTGAGCTGGTGATGGGACACACTGTGGTGCGCCTCCGGCACCCCGATGCCCGGGTAGGTGCGGCCGCTCAGCTCGCGGGCCATCTGGAAGCAACTCACCCGGGTGACATCGGCCTGATAGGCCAGGGCCAGCATGTCGAACAGCATCTCCACGTGCGCGTCGTACGCATCGGGCACACCGGCCGGCTGGTTCACGGTTGGAAGCGGTGTCGTGGCACTGTTCTCCTCGGTGCGCTGGATCCGGCGTTCGATATCTCGCACCGCATCCAGGTACTCCTCTACCACGTCACGGTCACTCTGCCCCAGCCGGCGCTCGAGCTGGTTGATGCTCTCCATGACCGAGTCGAGAATGCTGCGGTCGGTCCGCATCTGGGCCAACCGTGCTTCCACGCTTCCGCCGTCGCCGAAGAGCCGCTGGAACACCACACGCGGGTCGCGCTCGTGGGGCAACGGCTGGGTCGGAGTGCGCCAGGACGTGGAGTTCTGGTATGTGCAGCTGTAGCCGTTCTCACAGTTGCCGACGCTGAAGTTCGACTCGGTGGTCAGCTCTAGCGACCGCAGCGAGGTCTCCGCACCTAGCACATCGGCGGCATACTGGTCGACCGTCTTGCCGGCTTCGATGTCGGCACCTTCGGTCCGCTTCGGCAGCACGCCGCTCAGCCAGCCGCCGTGGGCGCGGGTGTGCACGCCGCCGCCCTCGTTGGGGCTCACGATCCCGCGGTTGCTCAGCCCGGTAACCACCACCATCTGCTCACGGTAGGCTTCCAGCGGGCTCAGGATCGGGGTCATCGCGTAGTCGCTTCCGCCCTCTCCGGCCGGATGGAAGTTCGGCAGGAACATCCCGTTCGGCGCATAGACGAACCCGAGCCGCGGGATGACGGGGGCGGCCGCTGTCCCTGCGAGGGGAGTCATCGCAGGCACCATCGAGTCGAGGAATGGCAGAGCCACCATGGCTCCCATCCCGCGGAGCGCCTCCCGACGCGACAACGCCTTTTTGGTGACGAAGTTCATGACTCGGATCTCCTGTACAGAAACGGATAGCTGTTTACGATGCCCACGATGATGGACTGCATGCCATAGCCGTCTGACGCCGCCTCTCTAACGATACGGCGGACCGCCGGCATATCATAGTAGTCGAGGCCCCGGCCCAGCGCGTACGTCATCATTTTCTCGGTGACGGTGCCGACGAACCGCTCCGGGCGCGCGACCAATGCGGCCCGCAACTCCGCGGCGCCGTCGAACACGGTACCGTCGGGGAGCACCCCGGAGGTGTCGAGGCGGTTGTAGTACTCGTCGACCACTCGCGACCGGCCGATGGCGTCGAAGCCCTCGAGGGCGAACCCGGCCGGGTCGATCATTGCGTGGCACGCCGCACAGACCGGGTTGTCACGGTGGGCCGACATCCGCTCGCGCATGGTCCCCACCCTGAGCTGGGTCTGCCTGTCGTCGAGCGCAGGGATGTTCGGCGGCGGATCGGGCGGCGGAGTCCCGAGGATGTTGTTCAGGATCCACTTGCCACGCAGCACTGGCGACGTCCGGATCGCGTGCGAGGTCAGGGTCAGGATGCTGCCTTGTCCCAGCAGCCCTCCGCGGGGGCTGCCGGCCGGATAAGTTACGGGCCGGAAGTGGGAGCCCTGGACGTTGGGGATCCCGTAGTGCCCGGCCAGGCGCCCGTTCAGATAAGTGTAGTCGGCGGTCAGCAGCTCGAGGACACCACGGTCCTCCCGTACCACATGGCCGAAGAACATCTCCGTCTCGGTGATCATCGCCTGACGTAGTGTCTCGTCGAACGCGACCGAGTAGGGAGCCCCCGGCCGCACCACGGTCGCAAGGTTCCTCAGTTGCAACCACTGTCCGGTAAAGTTGGTGGTCAACTCCTTCGATCGAGGGTCGGCGATCATCCGCCGCACCTGCCGATCGAGCTCGGCCGGCTGGCTGAGCACCCCCCGCTCGGCCAGATCGAGCAACTCGTCATCCGGGATGCTGCTCCAAAGGAAGAACGAAAGGCGGGAGGCTAGCTCGATGTCAGTCACTGCGTAAGGAGTGTCCGATGCGACTCCGGTTGGGTCCGCTTCGATCCGAACCAGGAACTCCGGGCTGACGAGCAACCGCCTCAGCGCCAACTCGATTCCGCTATCGAAGCCGCGGCTAGCAGCAGAGCCGTCGCCATTGACAAGGCCCATCTCGAAGAACTCGATCAGGACCTCGACGTCGGCCGATGTGACCGGCCTCCGATAAGCCCGCCGAGCCAGACCGGCCAGGATCGTCCGGGCGCAGTCCAGCTCCTCGGAGCCCGTCACCGGCTGGCAGACGAAGACCTTATCGCGGCTCGGCGTAATGCCTGGACCCCTGATGTCGTAGGGACCGGCGATGGTGAGGCTGGTGACGGTCGGCATCGAGCCACCCGGTCCGCCACTGTTCCCCGCCGTGCGCGGATTCTGGAAGCGTTCCCGGACCTGCTCGACCAGTACCGGTGGATTGCGATAGAACGCCACCCCGATGTCGTGGGGTCCGGCCGTAATGGGTATCCGCAGCTGAATGCTGGAACCGAGCTCCACGGCGGACAGATCTATGGGCTCGCCATCGACCGTGACCTCGATCCGGTTCTGTTCGTCCAACCCGCGGGCGCCGCTCACTCGGATCTTAAGGTCGTAGTCGGCATCGAGCGGAAAATGGTACGGCACCAGCATCCCGCCGCGTGTGCCGAACGGCATTCCGGTGGCTCGGTCCTGCTGTTGCTCGTCCTGAGCGGCACGAAACTCCTCAGAGAACGGGGCCGGCGGTGGGCTACCGACCGCGAGCCGGCTGATGACGCGTGATGCGTTCAGATACCGCTCTAGCAACGACTGTGAAATCCGCAGCACGCCGCCGATGTTGTCGAACCCGAAGCTGGCGTCGTCCGCGGGAAGGAAGTCGACGACGTCGATCTCCAGCGCCAGCAGGTCGCGGATGGCGTTGTGATACTCGGCCCGGTTCAGCCGGTGGAACGTCGCTGTCCGTCCCGGGTTCGGGCTGGCCGCTGCGGCCCCATCGAGTTCGGTCTCGAGCCAGGTGCGGAACTCGTCGAGCACCGCCTGGTCCGGACGCCGGCGCCCGGCGGGCGGCATCAGCCCGGCCCGCAGTTTGCGCACGACCGGCTCCCAGTGGGCTGCGTCGGCGGCCACGGCGGACAGGTCGAGTGCGTCGAGCGCCAGACCGACCGCGCGGAGCTGTGACGTCAACGCGGTGGCCGGCTCATTCTGGCCATCTACGATGCGCTGGCTGTGGCAAGTGACGCAGTAGTCGTCGAGCAAGGCGCGATACTCCGTCGCCTGCTGCGCACCGACGTTGCTGGCCAGCCAGCCGGTTGCCAGGGCTGCCATGACGGCGGCTGCGGAATGCGTTGACCTTAACATCGAACCGTAGGGCTGCCTCGAGGGGTCGGATTCACGGCCGGATTAACTGTGAATCGTAGTCTAAGGGCAGGACCTGCGTCCCGTCCAGCATGTTTACGACACCGGATCCACCACCGCTGAGGCCATCGGAAGGAATCCGGGGGATCGCTCTCGGGTACGCACGGGTAGGACAGTCGGGTGGAGAGCAGGGCGAGCCCTCCTAGCAGAGGCTAGACCATCGTCGCAATGGGCAAACACAGGGACGGGTGCGGCTACGGGCACGCGCATGGGCGCGCGCTTTCTGGCTGGCTCGTGCTTGCCAGCTTCGTCCTTCTCCTCCTGTCGGGCTGTAGCCGCTTAAGTTGGGGCCCCGAGGGCATGAGGATGGCCGTAGGATCAACGGCGCTGGCGCGCCCCCCCTTCGACGTCGAAGAGGCCCTGGTCCTCCGGGCCCAAGACCGTCCACCCGAGGCCGTGGATCACGCTCCGTTGCAGAGGCGATTCTCCTCCGCGATCGAAGCTGGTCTCCTGCCCCCATCGGGAGAGCGAGCACTCGTCGCCTGGCTGTTGATCAATCGGGACGGCGTGGTGGCCGACGTCCGGGTCGAAAAGGAGTCCGGAGACCCCAACTTCGACGAGGTGTTCCGCGAGGGCATCTCCCTAAGCCTGTTTCGGCCAGCCGAGCGAATCGCGGCCGAATCGCCGTCCGCCGCGCCGCTGTGCGTCGAGCCGCCATGTGCCGAGCCGGTGTCCGTCTGGATGGAGTACCCGTACACGATCACCTGGTCAAAGACGGAGCCGCGGGGACCTGATGGCAGCGTGTCAGGAGATCGCGGCTAGCGTCCTCACTGCCACGCAGCCGCCTGCTCCCGGACGACATCCACGAGGTTGCCCATCCCGAGGTTCACGTCGATGAGGTGTAGCCCCCACTGAGGCGTGATGTCGCCGCCGATGTCGTCAGCGCGAGGATCCGAGGGGTTCCCGTGAACGGTGACCTCGAGGAAGGTCGCGTGCTCATTGGTCGCACACGTAGCGGTGAGAAAACCGGGAGCCGAGACGAAGGGCGTCTCGACGGCGGGCCCGCCTGCGACCCAATCTGCCGCGGGTCTCGGTCCCACGATCGTGTTCCCACTCCCCGACAGATAAGCGTGCAGTTCCCCACTACCCCCGCCTAACGCGGCCGGATTGGTGCACACCACACTCAGGCTTGGGTCTGGTGCCCGACCGAAAAGCGTGTTCTCGGGTGGAGGCGAGGTCGATCGGAAGGCGGAGTACGCAATGAGGCAGCCGGTCTGCCCGGCTGAACGGCAGAGCGGGATCGTGCGGAAGGATCCTCCGACGTCCTGCCCTCGTGCGACGGTGGGTGCGGCGCCCACCAGAATGGCTGAGACCAGGCGGTCCTGTACGGGTTGGCCATCGATCTCCTGGGCGATCAGCGCAGTGAGGACGTAAGAACCTTGGGAATGGCCGATGAGCACGAAGCCTCGCCCTGCGTTGTCGTTTTCGAGGTAGTAACGAAATGCGTCCCGGACGTCGTCGTATCCGATGCCTCGATCGAGACCTCTATCCTCTGTACTTCCCAACCTCGCCATCAATCCGCCTAGCGTGACCTGGCGGTAGCTCGGGGCATAGGGTCGGCAGACTGAGCCGAAGCGCGCGAACTGCTGCTCTACCACCCGAAGCTCGGCCTCGTTGGGAGTCATGTCGCTGTTCGTGGTCTGGTCCGTCGAGACTGTGGGGTAGACATAGAAGCAGTCGATCGGTGCGTTCGGATCCGCGCTCCAGGTCTCTCGTGAAAGCGAGCCGTCGGCGCTAATGACCGTGGTGGTCATATCCACGGCGCAGGCGTCCTGCCGGCCCGGTCGGCACAGCCATGTAGCCCCGTCGGAGTAGTCGTTGGGCGCCACGGACTGGGCCGCCGGGGCCTGGGCGTTCGCGCCGGCTGGCGCGGTGACTGCAGCAGCGAGGACCAAGACAACGCTCAAGGACTTTTTGGTATTCATGGTAGTCTGCCTCAAAAGGGACTTTTGCAAACGAAGAATAGGGCCCAAAACTCGCCCCGACAAACCTACGGTGGTTACTACGATCAGGGCTTACGGCTCAATAATCTTGTGTATCTCCCCGGAAGTAATCACATGTTGGCTCTTGTTTCCCTTGGACCAAGTGATCTCAATTCGAGCCTGATCGAATCCGAAAAGAGGGATCAATAATTCTTTGCTATTTTGGCTTTGGAACCCGGCTGTGGAGTGGATGAAGTAATATCGCTTTTCGTTGTTTTCATAAGTCACTTCAACACGTGAACCAATTGCCTCGATGTTGCTGGTTGTTCCCTGGAGTGTAACCCAGGCAGAGGATGAGCCTTCAGAAGTATCTCGTACGTAGAATTTGTTGGTTTCTCTGGTTTCGCTTTCAGAAGAGAGGCCGTCATAAGGCGGGTGGCCACCCAAATTCCAGTAGAAATCCGTATACCCGTCTCTGTTTACATCAGCAAAGGCGACGCCATGTGCACGTGTTTGTCTGTGGCTGTCATCTTGGTCGACCAGCAGGTCCATGCAACGGGAAAAACTTCGGTTCCCATTGTTGCAATAGGCGAGATCTGCCCCCGTATAGGAGGGAGCCCCGGTTCCAATCAAGAGATCGGGATAGCCGTCGTCATGTAAGTCTCCAACTCCCAGACCCATCGTATTCTCGGCAGGATCGCCCCGGTAGCTCCCCCAAGGTCGGGAAGGATCATCCGTTACTGCATCCAAGCCGGCTTCGGGTCCAAGGGCCTGCAAGTTTCCGTTTCCGTCGCTGAAAAGGACATGATCCTGGTAACCCCAGCGACCCAGATACAAATCTTCGTGCCCGTCTTGATCGAAATCGGCCGCTATCGCCGCAAAAACAGTAGGGGGGTCTCCCGTAAGAGAATTGAGGCCAAGCGGATCGGTTATGTCAGTAAATCCCAGACCTTCATTTACCCTGTTCTCGTAAAAAACGTGCACGCCCATTCCGGCGATGTATAGGTCTTGATCGCCATCTTCATCAAAATCGAACCAGACCGGGTTCTTGGCATCCAACATGTTCTCGAGGTTGATCCCTAAAGCCATTCCGGCTTCAGCGAACGTCTTGTCACCCTCGTTGTGGAGAAGAAGAGCACTACTGTTTATTCGGGTGATGACGACGTCTAGCCAGCCATCATTGTCATAGTCGGCCCAAGCCGCTCCCCACCAAGAACTGTCATTCAGGCCAGTCGTGGATCCATCTATTCCGGAAGCGGAAGTCACGTTGACAAACCGATTGTCAGTCGACATGCGGTTTTCGTAAAACACCAAGGAGGAAGCCATGGTATAGCCTCCATTCAAGATCAAGAGATCTGGATCGCCATCCCGGTCATAGTCGGCAAAAGAGCCAACCCAGGTTCCGATTAAGTCATCAGGGCTTATGCCGACGTCGACGGCTGCGAACGTACCGTCCTGCTGGTTTAGATACATCTGTGAAACACCAAAATCATTGGTGCGATGACGGTCGTCCGTGTCGGCAACGAAAAGATCGTCGAAACCATCACTATTGATATCGACGAAGGCTACTCCTCGCCCATATCCAGCGACATCACCCAGTCCAGCGGCATCAGACGATTCTACGTATTGGTCCTTATCGGGAGCTTGCGCCGTGGCGTCATTCGGCCAGGTGGCCAGTAGCGCCAAGGAGATTAGGGCAGTGCCTATTCCGTACATCTTGGACCCCTCTGAGGCTGGAAGCGGCGTCCTCTGTCGCCGCAGAAGCGGCTGAGGGGAGAGTATCCTCATCCACTCACTGTCGCTAGCTGAGGTTGACGGGTTCCTCTTCTATTGATGCCGTATATCGAGGGGGAGATCCTCTAGGAGCGCACGGACCGGGAGAAGCAGCTTCTAGGAGGCGACTGATTCTGGGCTCCTGCTTGCGCCTACCGATCCGGTTACGGATGTTGAGCGCGTTCTGAACCCGGAGCCCGACCATGTCCGATCCAATCGCTCCTCTAGATGAGAGGGCTGGCTAGGGGCTTAGTATGGAACATGATAGGAGTGCCATTCAGGGTTGTGAATCCCGCTGGAATGGAGGTTGAGATCATGCGTTTCTCCGCTCTACTTTTCGCCGTTCTTTGTGCAACCGTAGCGCCCAGCCTTGCCTCGACCGCGGCGGCGCAGGCTCGAACCTCCGACGCCGAGGAGTGGCAAGTCCCTAGGACAGCCGACGGCCGTCCGGATTTTCATGGAAACTGGACCAACTCGACGCTCACTCCGTTCGAACGCCGAGAGGGTAGTGGGCCTGCCTACACTGCTGAGGAGGTCGCCGCACTCGAACAGCGACCCGTGGATCGCTTCATCCGCGGGACCGCGCCGAGTGACCCGGACCGCCCGGCACCGACAGCAGGCACCTCAGTCGGCACGTACAACGAGGTCTATTGGGAGCGGGGCACTCGGGTAGCCATCGTCAATGGCGAGGCCAGAACTTCTCTGGTCACCAATCCAGCGAACGGCCGTGTTCCGGCCCGCACGCCGGAGGCTGAACGGCTTGTCCAGGAGCGCCGGGACCTCAGAAGCCCATTTGGCCAATACGACCACCCTGAGATGAGACCACTCGGCGAGCGCTGCATCTTTTTCGGTTCCCCTTCCGGACCCCCCATGTTTCCCGTTGGGGCGTACAACTCCAACTACCTCATCGTACAGACGGCCGATTATCTGATGATCATGTCGGAGATGGTTCACGACGCGCGGATCATCCGGATTGGTGAGCCTAACCCGATGCCCAAGAGCCTCCGTCCGTACTTCGGCAACTCCTGGGGTCGGTGGGAAGGGGACGTACTCGTAGTCGAGACCACGAACCTCAGCCCACTACAACTCATCCGGGGCGTCCCCCCCTCGGAGGACGCCAGGGTGGTCGAACGCTTCACTCGGGTCGACGAAGAGACCATCCTGTACGAGTTCACTGTCGATGATCCCGCGAGGTGGACCCAATCCTGGGGCGGACAGATCCCGATCAACCAGCTGCATGCCCGCGTCTACGAGTACGCTTGTCATGAGGGCAACTACAGCCTGACGGGCGTCTTGAGTGGCGCCCGTTATCAGGAGAGAATGGAAGCTCAGGGAGCGAGTGACTCCAGGCGTGACTGAGAGCCGTCTCGGCGTGATCGAGAGCCGGCGATGGATCAGTATGCTTCTGTGCTTCGTGCTCGTACTCCCCGTCGGCCGGCAAGCGAGTGCGCAGGTCGTCGACTACACCGAAGCGCCTGACTGGCCCAACCCGGCCACGACGGCTGCCGGCACTCCCGCGGCGTGGAACTTCGGTCAGGTATCGGCAGTGGCAACCAGCGCGGACGGGTATGTCCTGGTCCTGCATCGCGGCGCCCAGCCGATCATGTTGTTCGACGGTGGCGGGCGGTTCGTCGGGGCTTGGGGCGGCGACCTATTCAGCAACGGCAAGATCATCATCATCGCGCCGGCAGATCGCGAGGCCGGGCAGTCGGGCTACACGGCCGTCTACGGGGCGGCCGGGTGCCATGCCTGCGGGGCCCACTCGGTGCGTGTCGATCCGGACGGCAACATCTGGGTGGTCGACGCGCCTGGCCACGTCGTGTACAAGACGAGCCCCCAAGGGCGTGTGCTGATGGAGCTTGGCTCGAGGGGTGTCGCGGGCATGAGCCGGAATACGTTCAACCTACCGACCGACGTCGCCTTCGGCCCGAACGGCGATGTGTATGTGAGCGACGGCTACGGCAACGCCCGCGTGGTCAAATACACGGCCGGCGGACAGTACGCGCTCGAGTGGGGCAGCCGGGGCACCGGGCCGGGCGAGTTCGGCCTTCCACACAATCTGGTGGTCGACGCTGAGGGTCGTGTCTACGTGGCCGATCGTGACAACCGCCGGGTGCAGGTGTTCGCACCGGACGGTGGATTCTTGGCGGAGTGGCCCAATATCGGCGCCGTTTCTGCCCTGTTCATGACCGAAGAACAGCAGATCTGGACCGGCGGCACACTCCGGAACCTCGAGGGCGTGGCGCTAGCAAGGTTGCCGGGGGGCGACGGCGGGCACGGAATGACCACGACCGACGCCGGAGACGTATTCGTGGCGCAGCTGGCTGGGCGCATCCAGAAGTTTGTCGAATGAGAAGACATCCGTCATGCAAAAACTAACTCGCGGTCGACCACATAGCTGAACTCGCGGGTTAGGGGCAGTCTCCCCACAGCGTTTTGACCAGGTGGTGTAGCGTCGCCTGCCTTGCAGCACACGCCTGAAGGCGCCATGGTGGATGGCGGCAGGATCTGAACAACTGTGCCAAACCATCTGGAGGGAATTCATGAAGCATCGATTCACCTTAATCGCCGCCAGCTGCGCGGTCGCGCTCGCCTGCGCCACCACCACCGTCGCCGCGCAGGACCCAATCGTGGTCGAATCACCGACCTACACGTTCATTCCCATGGAGATCGATGTCGACCGCCCCGCGGCCGAGGTGTGGGCGCGTGTCGGAGGGTACTGCGATATCGGAGAATGGTTTGGGATGGGGTGCACGATGGTGTCGGGTGTTGAGGGCGAGTTCGGCTCCGTGCGCAGCGTCGCGAACGAGGTTCTCGTGGGACGGACCGAGCTTTCCTATACCTACACGCAGACCCCAAGAGAGGGCCGGCCGTACGACCTCTATCACGGAACCCTTGAGGCCAGGCCGGTCACGGCGACCACGTCGAAGCTCGTCTATACCTTGATTTACGACAACTCGATGCTGGCGGACGATGCTGCCCGGGAAGCGGACCGGGCGCGAAGGCTCGCAACGTTCACGAGGGCACTCGGGAGCATGAAGATCCTCGCTGAAGGCGGCACGCTGCCAACTCGGTCGCGTTAACGATTGCAGGCGGCACCAGGCGACTCGACGGCCACCCCATGGAGTGAGCCTCGATCTTTCGCGGACCAACCTATCCTGATTGAAGTGGTGAACACCTCTGAAACTCATCATGGTCACCAATTGGCTCGAGGAACTGCTGGAGCGGGCGGGCAATTGAAGGTTCAGGGACGGAGGTCTCAATGGATTGGGTAGCGGCTCGGTGGCGGTGGTTGCTCGTCGCTGCCGTGTTGCTTTTTGCGCTCAACAATTTGGTGGGCTTCGTCGTCGGTGCCATGGGATTACTGGCTTTCGTCAACGGGGTCATCGGTCGTGCTCTGAGGGCGAGAAGAGTAGTTCAACAGGTTCAGGAGATGGTCACCGATCCGGACGACCCCTGAGAGGGCGGCGGGACCCCAACGCCACGTCGCCAAACCTGAACATGAATAAACGCACTCGTACACTTTCCCGTCTCTTTTTCTTGCTTCCTCTTCACATGATGTTGGCCGCTTGCGGGGACGGCGGTACGGAGCCCAACCCCATCGTGACAGGGACTTGGGGTGGCAACAACGGCACAATAACGCTCACGCTCACCTTGATCGAGGCAGTTGGTGGGACCGTGACTGGTAGCGGCAACCTGGCGCAAGATCACAACGTCGCGCTCGCGGTTAGGGTTGGAACTCACGTCTTCCCGAACTTGAGCCTTACACTAGCCCCTTTCGGCTCCTACGACCTGGACCTTACCGGCACCGTCATGTCCACAACCACGATAGCGGCCACGCTCAATGGTTCGGGATACAACAACGAGAGCATCCAGCTAACCAGGCTGCCGGTAGGATAGGGCCCATCGTTCGCAGGTGGCGGTCCTCTTGTTTACCTAGGCCAGTGGTTGCGAGTCGAGTGGCCGCTTGCCACCTGCTCTAGGGCATGGCCCGCCTGCCGTTTACGATAGGCGGAAAGTCCCTCGCCTCAGCATACACTGCCCTGATAAAGCGATCTCTGCTCTGCTGCGTGTCGCCCTGGGCCTCATACGGCGCCGTCAGATTCGCGGCCAGAACTTCCTCCAGCGACTGGCCCTGGTCGCGCCGCGCCGTGACCTTCGTCACGATGTCAACCAGCATGGCGCGATACGGCAGGAGATCCTCTCTATGGATGAGCGTGCCATGGCCGGGGATCAGCCAGGTGTCGGGACCGGCGATCGTCTGAAAGAGATCAATCGCCTCGATCATTCCCTGGATCGAGCCGCCACTGGTCTGAGCGGCGAAAGGGAAGCCGAAGTTACGGTAGAAATCCTCGATGTAGATCACATTGGCGTTGCGGAAGCGCACGACGGTGTCCCCACCCGTGTGGGACGGCATCATCGGGATGAAATCCACCGTTTCGCCGTTCATGTTCAGGGTGACGGCGGGCTCGCCGGGCGCGGTGGGATCGTAGCGATAGGTCACCACCGGAACAGAGGCCGGATCGCGTGTCGGGGGTGGGCCGTTGGGACGCCGCGGAGTGATCATGTCGAGCCGCAGGTTTTCCTGCGCGAAGATCAACGCCCCCTGGTTCGCGAAGAAGGCGTTGGCGCCCGTGTGGTCCGAATGAACATGCGAGTTGACCAGGACCTTGATGGGGCCGTCGGTGAACGTCCGGATTGCCGCCAGTGTCTTGTCGGCCACCTGTCGGTTCTGGGTGTCCACCAGCAGGACGCCATCCGGTCCGAAGAGCACCATGACCCTGCCGCCTGATGCGTCGGGGTGTCCCCGATCAAGGCCTTGCGAGCCGTGCAGAACAAAAAGATTCGGCGACATCTTTTCTGTCACCATGATCTCGATCTGATCCCACGGGGTTTGGTAGCCCTGCGGAAACGTGAACGGGCCCTCGCCCGTCGGTACCACGATGATGGGATATTCCTCTTGCTGTGCCCACGCCATCGAAGGAATGGCTGCCATTATGCTCACAGACAAGAACAACAATGCCGATTTTCTCATGAGACCACTCCTTAGGAGGTGTTGAAGGGCTTTTGTTTCGCCTATTCCCTCTAGGGGCTGATGATGCCCGAAAACTCGATCCGAATCTGTGGCCTGACCCGCATCAGGCCGAGCATTACCACGGGTGGCTCAACGCCGTAGTCGGTCATGTCCAAGGCCAGCTCTCCTGCAATCCGGACATCCGATCCGGAGGGCGTCAGCGAGAGCGGGAAGCTCACCCCTCGGGCCGAATCGAGGATCGTGAGCGTACCTGTAGTGACGGCGCCCTGACCACTCGCCTCGTAGCGCACGAGCCGGAAGGTGATCTCCGGGAACTCGTCTGGCCTCAACGCCTCCAGAAGATGTTCCGTCATCTCCTCGTCAGGACAAACGAAATCGCCTACCGGCACGGTGAGCATGGCCTCTTGGACTCCATCGGCCAGCCCACGCACTGCGGCGCCCGAGCCGGCTGCGACCTGGGCCGAGCCCGTCACCTCACACGTCCATCCCCGTACGGTCGAAGTGCCTGACACCGTGAAATCGACGGAAGACTGCAACGCGGACGCCTGATCCGCCTGCAACAGTGCCAGGCCGACCATGCCGGCCGTCACGGTCATGCTCACTATCCTCATAGGCCGAACCCGAACTCGTTGAGCCGCGTCATGATGGGATTCTCCGCCTCCATCACGAAGCGCGAAGTAATTTGATCGATCGAGGTGGTCCGCGTCTGCCGCATGACCATGCGGAACTCGTTCATGATCACTTGGATCACCTCGTCGACCCCGTCCTCGCCGAACGCTCCGAGGCCCCACACGTAGGGCCGACCGATGCCGACCGCGTCGGCACCGAGCGCGAGGGCCTTGAAGACGTCGCCGCCGCGACGGACCCCACTGTCGATCATCACGGGGACCCGTCCTCTCACTGCCGCGACTACTTCGGGCAGCGCGTCGATCGTCGACCACAGACTGTTCACCGCCCGTCCACCATGGTTCGAGACGTAGATCCCGTCGGCGCCGTGCTCGATCGCCAGCTCCGCCTCTTCCGCCGTGACGATGCCCTTCACGACGAGGTTCATGTCGCTGAGGTCCTTGAGACGATTGACCCAGTCCCAGGTATACGGAGGACGCTCACCGGCTGGCCCACCTAGATTCTGGTTCATTGCCCGCACGTAGCCTTCTTGGTGCTGGTGGCACTGCTGGCAGAGCTCCGAGTCCCTGCCCTCGCCGACGAGGGACCGCCGCGACAGCTCCCGGTTGCTTCCACCGAGGAGGTCGATCGTCCACACGAGTGTACGGCAGCCAGCACTGACCACGCGGTCGACCACCCGCTGATTAACGTTCATATCGGGATTTGTGTAGATCTGGAACCAGTGGGGCTCGCCTCGCGCCTCGGCGATCTCTTCGTACGTCTGCGAGCTTTGGTGCGACTGGAGCTGCAGCAGGCCCCTGCGTTGAGCTGCCCGGGCGGCGCCGGCCTCCCCCTGCGTGTGGTACGCCTGCAGGGCCGCCACGGGGCAGAGGAACAGGGGTGAATTGAACTGCTGTCCGAGGATCTCGGTCGACGTGCTGAATCCCCTCGCGGGCTCGGTCGCGAGCCGACGGGGACGGAGCATCAGCCGCTGGAAACCCTCCCGGTTCGCCACGCGCGTCTCGTAGTCGTCGACGCCCATGTGCAGGTAGTCCCAGTGCGGGGCCAGGTTGTTCTCATGGGTCACGCGCTCAAAGTCCCAGACATTGGTCGCGTCGCCGGGCGCCGCAATGAGGCTCCCCATCAACTGCTCTTCCTGGGCTTCCTGGGGATACGGCACCTGTTGGCGCGCCGCCCGAGGAGGGATCGCCGGGACCGCGCGAGTCTCGTCGATGCCGGGCGGGAGCACCGGGGCGCCGCAGTTGACGCAGGGCAACGGTGCCGGCGTCATGGGTGGCCCGCTTGGCACCTCGGCTGCGACCTGCTCCAGCAATCTCGACGGCCACGCCGCGTAGGCCAGGGCCGCAAGCGGACTGGCGGCCATGAACTTGAAGAATTTCCGCCGACTTGCCCTCTGATCCGGGAGGGAAGTGTCCGATTCTGGTTGTGTCATGTCCGGTCTCCTCGAGTTTGAATGCCCTTCTACCTGACCCGTACGTACTTCTGAAGATTACGCGGCACAGGCTCACCGCCGTACATGTTCCCGTCGCGATCCACCGCGACGAACTCAGCCCCGTTTCCGAGTCTGACCGCGGGGTCTCCCCACGGGTAGACGATGAAGTCCGTCACCCAGCCCGTCTCGGCGTCTCCGATCCGGATCCCCATCTCCCAGCCCGGATTCTCCACGATGTCCGACTCCGAGTCGGCCACATAGATCTGCCCGTTCGTGTCGAACGCGATTCCGCTGGGCCGCCCGAACTGCGTCCACGTGGCCAAGTGCGCGCCTTCTTGATCGAAGATCTGGACTCGGTTGTTGCTCCGGTCCCCGACGAAGATCCGTCCCCTGGAGTCCATCTCAATGGCGTGCAGAGCACGGAATTCACCGGGGGCGTATCCCGTCTGGCCCCACTCCATGATGTACTCACCGTCGCTCGTGAACTTCATGACGCGGTTGTTTCCGGTGGCGTTGTGGCCGTCCGCGATGAAGACGTCGCCGTTGTCTGCCACCACCACGTCGGACGGGGAGTTGAAGGCGTCCCGACCGCTGCCGGCCCTGCCCGGTGTGCCGAGGCGCAGCAGCACCTCACCCGTAGGGCCGAACTTGTAGACCAGGTGCCCCCGCTGGTCACCGTCCGGGATGTTGTTCGAACCCACGGCGTCAGTAACCCAAATGTTGCCATCAGGGTCGACATCGATGCCGTGTGGCCAGATGAACAACCCGCCGCCGAAGCTCTCTACGACATTCCCATCGAGGTCGAACTTGATCACCGGATCGAGGTCGGAATCCACACACTCGTTGCCGAACCGGCTCGGTGTCACATCGAATCCGCGGGCGATACAACGGATCACCGCCCACAGGTGATCTCCGTCCGGATCCATCGTGACCTTGCCGACCGCGCCCATCGGTCTTCCGTCAGGCAGCTGCGCCCAGTCGTCCACCAGGCGGTAGGGGCTGGGGCCCGACTGCGCTGTTGCCTCGGCGGGAACCATGACTGCCAGCGCCGCGACGGCGCACATCAAAGTGCCTAGACTCGACTTACGGCTCCGGGTCGACATGATAGTACCTCCTTTGGACAGGCTCGAATGTGGGCCGGGAACCGTACGCGGGAGTGTCGGGGAGGTCAAGGCGTCCCGCCCGTCTCTACCGGGAGTGCGAACACGTAGATCGCGTTGCTCCGATTGCCCCCGACCGGCACTGCCACGTACTGCCTGCCGTCGACCGCGTAGGTGATCGGGTACCCCTCCGCGGAGGCGGGCAACCGTGTCTGGAACAGGACGTCGCCGGTTGATGCGTTGTGGAAGTACAGATGGCGGTCGGTGTCGGCACTGACCACCAGGCCACCGCCCGTCGTGAGCGCAGCCGAGCGCGGCACCGAGCGCGTGGAGTGCCGCCACAAGATCTCGCCGCTGTTGATGTCCATGGCGACCAGGTGGCCGCGGTGGTCCGGGCTGTCGGGGTGCGCGGTGGTGCCTTGCGAGCGCCACCCGGTGTTCAAGTAGTATTGTGCTTCGAGTACCTTGTCGATCTCGGTGAACGTCCCACTTACACAGGTCGGGTGGATGGGGATGTAGAGCGCCTGCGTCTCCGGGTGATACGCTGACGCCGGCCAGTTTCTGATGCCGCGGAAGTCGGGGCAGAACTCCAGCTCCACCCCCGCCTGAGGGATCATTCCGGGCCGGTAGGTGACTTCGCCCGTCTGTGGGTCGACGTCGATCAGGGTTTGATACCCGAGGTCGTGCGCCGCCACGAACGCTCCGTTCGTCCGATCGATCTCCCAGAGGATGCCCATCTTACCCATCTTGAAGAGCGAGCGTCGGCCGTTGTGGTTGATTAGCACGCTCTCGAACACGTCGTCCAGATCATGGGTCTCGCCCGGCACGAACTGGTAGTACCACTCCATCTCTCCGGTCTCCGGGTCGAGCGCCAGCACGCTGTTGCTGTAGAGCGCGTCGCCGTCGGTCCCGCGGGTCAGTCGCGCCCACGGCTTGGCCTGTGACGTCGACCAGTACGTCAAGTTGGTCTCCGGATCGTAGCTGCCCGGAATCCACGAGTCGGCGCCGGCTCGATATTCGAGAGGTAGATCTCCCCAGGTGTCGCCTCCCGGGTCGCCCGGACGCGCGATGGTCGATGTACGCCAGACCTCCGCGCCCGTGTCGGCGTCATGGGCCGAGATGAAGCACACATCCTCCTTGAAGCGCTCGCACCCGCTCATCCCGGCCACGATGTTTCCGTTCACCACGATCGGACCACTCGTGTATCGGTAGCCCATCGCTTTGTCCCCCACCGTCTGATCCCAGGCCACTTCGCCTGTGCGGGCGTCGAGCGCCACGATGTGCGCGTCCGAGGCGTTGAGGTAGATCTTGTCACCGTAGATCGCGATCGATCGGGAGCGACTGCTCAAGATCGGGTCCGGGGGCCCCTCCAACTCACGGCCATACCGCCATAGCAGGTCTCCCGTGACGGCGTCGATGGCCTGAATGATGTTGTTCGGATTCGCGAGGTACATCACGCCGTCGTAGACGAGCGGCGTCGGCTGGCTGGCGCCCGGCTCCATCCGCCAAGCCCAGACCAGTTGGAGCCGATGCACGTTGTCTGTGTTGATCTGGTCCAGCGGGCTGTACCCCCACGCATCCAATGTGCGCCGCCAGTTCAGCCAGTCTGCCACGTCGGGGTTCGCCAGCATCGCTGACGTGACCGGGGTGAATTCGCGATCCTGGGCGGCGACTGTGGTTGTCGCCGCCGTTGCGAACACTACCGTAGCAGCGATCGGGATGCATAGTCCGAGAAGTGAAATCCGATCCTGAATGCTCATCTGCCGTCCTCCGGGTGTTCCTGGTAGCGCACGCCGCGCAACTCGGCGTGGGGCTCGATTCTGGGGGAGATTAACACCGGATCATGAACGGAGAAATGCATCGCTGGTGTGCTCTAGACCTCCTCTGCTTGCGCCTACCGAGCCAGTCTCGGATGTTGAGCGCGGCCTGATTGAGGAGAGGACATGAGTGAACTGAAGAAGAAGTCGCTCACCAGAGGCCAGCTTGGTGCGATTGTCGGCGCCGTAGCTGCGAGTCTGTTGGTCACGGCGTTCCTGGGTTGGTCCATCACCTGCCCCTGCGACTTCACGCCCGGCGGGTTGTTGTTCGGAGACCGGGCTGGCGAAGAGATTGCCGACTGGTCCTTCGCCAATGATGTCTCTCTGTGTCAGATCCAAGTCGGCGGCCTGTTGCCCTATTCGGTAAACCTCAACTGTATGGCAACGAGCTCCGGAGGTCTCTATCTCAGCTGTAGTGTGTGTGATACGAAGCGTTGGGCCGGCGTGGTAGTCGGCAACGACAGGGCTAGAATGCGATTGGACGGGACCGTGTACCCGGTCACTGCGACCCGGGTGATGGACCCGGATGAACTGGATCGCGCGTGGGTCGCCAGAGTCGCCAAGCTGCGGGTTCATAACACGCCAATAAACCCGGCCCCACCCGTGGGCACGCCCCGTCCGGACCATTGGTGGTCGTTCCGTGTGGTTTCTCGGTAGGATGGACGTATCTTGTCGCCCATGTCCGACCCCGTCACCCGTCTGAACGCAGCCCTCGAAGGTCGCTATGCCATCGAGCGTGAGCTGGGCAAAGGCGGCATGGCCACCGTGTTCCTGGCGGACGACCTGGAGCACAACCGCATTGAAAATCGGTACCCGTAACCGTCGGCCGAAGTGGGGAGAGGAATAGACATGGCAACAAGAGGCGACCATCCGTCGAACGACCCAAAGCCTGAGGACGACAAGGGTCTGAACAGACGAGATTTCGTCAAGACAGGGGTTGCCGCCGGGCTGGGTGCGGGGGGCGCTCTGTTAGGGCCAGATGAGGCCCAAGCGTTGGAGCCAGACGAGGCGCAAGCGCAGGTCTCAGCCACTGGTGCCCAACAAACCGTCTGGGACTACGAAGCCGATGTCGTTATCGCGGGTGGCGGGTGCGCAGGTCTGACCGCAGCCATCCGAGCGAGGGATCTGGGGGCCAGCGTACTGGTGGTCGACCAGAACTTCGACCTCGGCGGCCGTATGCTGCACAGCGCGGGTCGGATGTCGCTCGGCGGAGGCGATCCGGTACAGCAGAGAGACATGAACGGCGAGAGCGACCAGGAGGGGTTCATCACGGTAGCTCCCAGCGAGAACCCGGAGGAGATCGATGACAGTGTCGAGCTCCTCTTCACGGACATCACCGACTGGTCGGTCGTCGATCCCAAAGGTCAGAACCCCTACCGGTACAACGAGCGGGAGATGGCGCGTGCTTGGGCCGAGAACTGTCCGGCAACCCGGCAATTCCTGATCGACAACTACGTCCGGTTCTCGAGGGTCAGCGGCACCCACGGCGGTGGAGGTTTGTCGCGCGCGCGGTTGGCGACCACCTTCCTCATGCTGGGCGACGAGACGGACATCAAGGCGGGAACCGTCACGGCGGAGGACGCGGGTGTCACTGATCGCGAGCGTTCGAGTGCGTTCGCCCCCACACAGATGGGCAACGCGCGCCGCTCCGTCGCACCCAACGCCGTGAGCAACGGTGCCGCGCTCTCCCGGTCGCTGGAGTTTTCGGCCCGCGAGAAGGGCGTCGAGTTCATGCTGCACCGCCGTTTCGACGAGATCGTTCGTGAGGAACCTTTCTCGGGCAAAGTTCTGGGGATCACCGCCGGATACTCGCCGCGGCAGCACCCCGAGACCGGTGAGCTCTTACAGAGCTTTTGGCAGAACGGCAATATCGACGAGCGGCGGGAAACCGTGAGAATCAGGGCCCGCCAAGCCGTCATCCTGGCCAGCGGCGGTCACGCGGCAAACCCCGAGGTCCGCAGCATGTTCTACCCGGCCTTGCGGGAGCCCGCCTTCTCGACCAGCGGTCAGGCCCTGCTAGGCCCTGGGGGTCAGGACGCATCAGCGCTCATCGCGGGCCTGAAGGTCGGCGCCAACCTGGCGGGGATGCAGCAGAACCTCTCGTATTTCACCACGTTCCACATCTCGGGGCGCCTTGGCACCCGCGATGCGTACACCGGCATGATGCCCGGACACCCGACGTTCGGTTACCGCGGCTCCGCGGGGTTCGGTGTCGGCAACTCGGGCTTCGAAGAGTTCATCGCAGTGAACCAAGTGGGGAAACGTTTCTTCAACGAGGTCCGTCTTCCCCGAAGGCCTGGCCCCAGCGCTTATCCGGGCGACGGTGGTGCCCCGGGGCGGGGGCTCGCGCACACGCCGCTCGACTGGCGCAACTGCCGCAAGGAGTGGGTCCGGCAGATGTACAACTACGACCACGGCCTCGATGCCGCACTTGCGCTGAACGAGGGGTCGGAGGCTCCCGACTACTACTCGGGGCCGCTTTGGGCGGTCTTCGATCAGGCTGCGGTCGACCGTAACGGGTGGGAGCTGCGTTACCCCTATGTGTCCGACAACGGCTACTCCTTCCAAGCCGATACCATCGAGGACTTGGCCGACAGGATTGCGGCGGGCCATGAGTTCCAGCGGGTACCACTGAGTTACCTCGCCGAGACGGTGGCCACCTGGAACGGCTATGTGGACGCCGGAGAGGATCCCGAGTTCGAGCGGCATGAGGATGCCCCCATGAATCTCATCGCCAGACCACCCTTCTATGCGCTCTCGATCATGGTGGTCTGGCACGATTCCTATGGCGGCCTGCGGGTCAACGGCAAGCAGCAGGTCGTGGACATGCAGGGCGAGGTCATTCCTGGTCTCTATGCGGGGGGCGAGGCTGTGGGGGGGTTCAACAAGCATGGCCTGGGTAAGGGTCACGTCCATGGTTACATCGCCGGCACGAATGTCGTCGAGGAGCCGTCCAGTTAGTCATTTGGGAGGACTAGACATGGCAACAAAGAACGACCATCCGGGGAACGACCCAAAGCCTGAGAACGAGAAGGGTCTAAACAGGCGAGATTTCGTCAAGACGGGGGTTGCCGCCGGACTGGGTGCGGGCGGCGCCCTGTTGGGGCCAGACGAGGCGCAAGCGCAAGTCGGGGCGAGTAGCGCCGAGCAAGCCGAACAAGCCCAACAAACCGTTTGGGACTATGAAGCCGATGTTGTGATCGCGGGTGGCGGGTGCGCAGGCCTGACCGCAGCCATTCGAGCGAGGGATCTCGGCGCCAGTGTGCTGGTGGTCGATCAGAACTTCGACCTCGGTGGCAGGATGTTGCACAGCGGGGCCCGGGTCTCGCTCGGTGGAGGCGACGCGGTACAGCTCAGAGACATGAGGGGCGAGAGCGACGATGAGGGGTTCGTCACCGTAGATCCCTCCGAGGACCCGGAAGAGCTCGATGACAACATCGAGCTCCTGTTCACAGACATCACCGACTGGTCGGTCGTCGATCCCAAAGGCCAGAGCCCTTACCGGTACAACGAACGGGAGCTGGTGCGTGCTTGGGCCGAGAACTGTCCGGCCACCCGGCAATTCCTGATGGATAACTATGTCCGGTTCACACGGATCAGCGGCACGCATGGCGGCGGAGGGTTGTCGCGTGCGAGGGCGGCGCAATGCTTCCTCATGCTGGGCGACAGGACGGACATCAAGGCGGGAACCATCACGGCGGAGGATGCGGGCCGCGCCGATCCCGAGCGCACGAGTGCATTCGCGCCGGTGCAAATGACCAACGCGAGTCGCTCTGTCGGACCCAACGCCGTAAGCAACGGTGTGGCTCTCTCCCGGTCGCTGGAGTTCTCTGCCCGGGAGAAGGGCGTCGAGTTCATGCTGCACCGCCGTTTCGACGAGATCGTTCGTGAGGAACCTTTCTCGGGCAAAGTTCTGGGGATCACCGCCGGATACTCGCCGCGGCAGCACCCGGACACCGGCGAGCTCCTGCAGAGCTTTTGGCAAAACGGCAACATCGATGAGCGGCGTGAAACCGTGAGAATCAGGGCCCGCCAGGCCGTCGTCCTCGCCAGCGGTGGTCACGCCGGCAATCCCGAGGTCCGTGGCATGTTCTACCCCGGCTTGCGGGAACCCGCGTTCCCTACGAGCGGTCGGGCCTTGCAAGGCCCCGGAGGTCAAGACGCATCAGCGCTCATTGCCGGATTGAAGGTCGGCGCCAACCTGGCGGGGATGCAACAGAACCTCTCGTATGGCACGACGTTCCACATCACGACGCGCCTCGGTACACGGGAGGCGTATACCAGCATGATGCCCGGGCACCCGACGTTCGGTTTCCGCACCTCAGCCGGGGTCAACGTCGGTAACGCCGGCTTCGAAGAGTTCATCGCCGTGAACCAAGTCGGGAAGCGTTTCTTCAACGAGGTCCGTCTTCCCCGAAGGCCTGGTTTGAACGCATACCCGGGCGACCGTGGCGCCCCGGGGCGGGGGCTCGCGCACACGCCGCTCGACTGGCGCAACTGCCGCAAGGAGTGGGTCCGGGAGATGTACAACTACGACCACGGCCTCGATGCCGCTCTGGCAATGAACGAGGGGTCCGAGGCCCCGGACTACTACTCGGGGCCGCTTTGGGCGGTCTTCGACCAGGATGCCGTCGAGCGTACGGGGTGGGAGCTACGCTACCCCTATGTGTCCGACAACGGCTACTTCTTCCAAGCCGATACCATTGAGGCGTTGGCCGCGAAGATCGAGGCGGACCACGAGTTCCAGCGGGTGCCCCTGAGTTACCTGCCCGAGACGGTGGCCACCTGGAACGGCTATGTGGACGCCGGAGAGGATCCCGAGTTCGAGCGCCATGAGGATGCCCCCATGAATCGCATCGCGACCCCGCCGTTCTATGCGCTCTCGATCATGGTGATCTGGCATGATTCCTATGGCGGCCTGCGGGTCAACGGCCGGCAACAGGTCGTGGACATGCAAGGCCAGGTCATTCCCGGTCTCTATGCGGGAGGCGAGGCCGTGGGGGGGTTCAACAAGCACGGCCTGGGTAAAGGTCACGTCCATGGTTACATCGCCGGCACGCATGCCGTCGAAGAGCCCTCCAGCTAGTCGTCCCCTTGATTTCCGGTGAGGGTCCGACCTTTAGCGTAGAGGTGTCGCCTGGTGAGGTCGATGCCGGCGCCGAGATGACTCTGAAGGCCAAGGCTTCTTGCTCCCCGGCCGCAGATCTGCGGGGACAGGCCCTCCAAATCATGGACCAAGACGGCGCTTTGGTGGAGCGCGCCGAACTCACCGAATTCGACGGTGAGAGCAACGAGACGAGCGAGTTCGCGGTGAAAGCGCCGGTCGAGCCGGGGGCCTACACGTGGCTGGCTGTTTGTCCGGCTCTTGCAACCGCGGGCTCTTCGAGCGAGGAGACGTCGGCGCCGTTTTCGTTCACGGTCAAACCGCACAGTACGC
>ERZ651768.69-NODE-69-length-70837-cov-4.999477_pt1 | contig 70837 bp, 61 predicted proteins | sample MGYA00514754_ERZ651768 | MGnify/ENA metagenome assembly ERZ651768
TGACCCGTACGATGGCGTAACACATGCCGTGACACTCAACATCCCCGGCCACGAGGAAATCCCAGTCATCCTCTTGGAGGACCTCGAGAAGAGACTGGCACCGTAGATGGACCGAGCGGGCATGTGTCAGTCAGTCATACCACGAGTCTCACTGCCTACGGCGCGGGGTTCTTGTGGCGGAGGCGCATCCAGGCGTCGTCGCGGCACAGGCCGCAGGTCGGCAGCGGATAGAACTGGGCCTTCGCGGTGACGTCTCCCATTAGTTGATATCGGAACCAGGCCACGGTTGCCCCCTGGATTCCAGGGTTCATGGCGTCCTCGTGGACGCCCACGAATTGTGCGTCGACGAGCTCCGTGGTGACGTCGGCGAATGCCTGATCGGCGACTCGGTTGGCTCGCGCGTCGTCGGTGGCGCTGACGATCAACATCGACGCCGTGTGCTGCGCAAGATGGGGACGCTCAAAAGCCGTGATCGGCATGAGCGGCATGGTGGTGACGATCCCGGACGGGCCGGGAACGTTGGCTCCCGCGGTGATCGTGGCGCCACCGCCCTGGGAGTGCCCGGCGGCACCGATCTTCGTGAGGTCCAACATTCCAAAGTAGGCGCTGCCAGCGCGCCCGCTCTCAGCGACCAGCCAGTCGATCGCGGTCTTGTGAACTGCGCCACCGGCGGTCCTGTTGGTGTGAGCGCCCATGACTACGAACCCGTGTGACGCCCAGTGGTCCAATAGGTGTTGGTATCGGTCGATCTGGTAAAGCGTCCCGTTGTTCCAGCTGATAATCGGATGCTCGCGTCCCCCCTCTCCAAGCTGCATCGGCCGGACGATGTCGTAGGCGGCGTTTGGACCGACGTTGGTCTCCCGCTCGATGGCGAATGGTCCGCTCGCGGAGAAATCGGTGACCGACGGCCAGGCGCCCCCTGTCGGTGCGGCGTCACCGCCTCGAGCAGACAAATCTTGTGCATCTGCTGACGATAAACCGGCGGAAAACAAAAGCGCGACCGACAGCGTGAGGCTAAGGACGAGTTTCTTCATGATGTTTCTCCCTTCGATGTGAGGCATCACGTAGAGGCGGAACGAACTACCGAGGAGTCCAGAAAAAGACTTCCCAGTCACGGAGAGGTTCGGGCCCGCCCCCTTCCATTTGAAGGGGCCGACCGCCGTAAAGCTCGAGCATCGGCAGGCGCGCGTCACCCAGGACCTCGGTAGCCTGCATCGCATACGTCGCGTCTCCGATACGTAGCCACCCGTGGCCGTCACCGTCTCTCACACGCCGCGCCCAGTATCCGCCGTCCGGGCGGGTGGCGGTGATCACACCCTCGGGAGTCCCCGCATACGAAAGATAGACAACGACCGGCGGGAAACCGGCCATTTTCATCAACAGAAGGCCCCCGTCGTCGACGGTGCTAAAGTCGCTCGGAGGGGGAGTATCGGTCCCTCCCAGTATCACACCGGGCGTACGCGAAAGTCCCTGGTTACCTACATAAGGAGCGGTGTACACCCAGCCGGCCACGCCGATCACGAGCACAAACCCCGTAACGATCATCACGATCTTTAGTATTCCGTTCATCCTACATCCTCCACGTGGGTCTCAAAGCGCAAACACATTAGCGGGCCGCGGCAGAAGACTAACCCCAAGCTGGGTGGATTCAAGGTAGGGGATTCGGCTGCTCGGCGGCCAGGCGGCGCATGAGCTCGATCGTATGCGTCGGCGCCTCGAATTCCGCCTCCTCGAGTGGGGTACGGCCATTTTGGTCGCGCGCAGTGAAGTCGGCGCCGTGGGCGGCCAGATACTCGACAGTCTCGTCCTCGCCGAACCGGATGGCCGTGTGAAGCGCCGTCGGGCGGCGGGGCGGTGCCACGTTCACGTCGATCCCCAGCTCGACGAGCAAGCGCACGGCCTCGAATGACCGGCTGCGCGTCGCGAGCAAGACCGCGCCGGCGCCACGGGTGTCCTGATCCTGGGGATCGGCCCCCAGCGTGATCAGAAGTTGCATCATTTCGACGTGGCCGCCGGTCACCGCCAACAGGAACGGAGTGATGCCCCGGTCCTCCCCGGGCACGGACACACCCCTCGAGGCGGGTCGGAGACGCGCGTGTAGGTCCGCCCCTTGTGCCACCAGGTCTCGGGCCAACTCCACCATGCCTTGCCGGGCGGCCTCGTGCAGTGGCATGGATCCCGCGGCGTTGCGTGTGCTGACGTCGCCGCCCCCTTCGAGCAGAAGGCGGGCCACCTCTTCGCTCCCTTGGCCCAGGGCGATGAGGAACGGCGTGCCCCCATCAAGGGCGGCCACCCGCGTATCGGCGCCGGCGGCGATGAGCATTTCGGTCAACTCACTTCGTCCGTGGAGCGCCGCGAAGTGGATGGCACGGTAGCCGGTCTGCGATGCGGCGTCGACGTCGGCTGTATGCTCGATCAGGAGTCGCGTGATGCCTTCATTTCCGTCGGCGATGGCGCGCATCACCGGTGTCTGGCCCATCCGGGACTCGGCCTCGTTGACGTCGGCGCCCCGTTCAAGCAACAGGCGCACGGCCTCCGCGTCGCCACCATGCACGGCCGCGAGGAGCGGCGTGTCACCGCTCCAGCGGCGGACGTCGAGCGAGGCGCCCGCTTCGAGCAACACCCGTACGATGGATGCGTTCCCCCGAGCGCAGGCAAGCAGCAGGGGTGTTTCGCCGTTCTCGTCGGTCGTGTTCGGGTCGGCGCCCGCTTCGAGCAGGGCCGTCGTGATGCGCGCATCGGCCCTTAATGCGGCCCAGCTGAGCGGCGTGGACCCATCGGGGCGGGTCACGTTGACGTCGGCGCCCGCTTCGAGCAGTCGCACGGCCTCGTCGTAGTTCACGCGCTGCACCGCTTCCAGGAGGCGGTGGCCCAGGACCTCGTTTTGATCGGACTGGGCGGATACGGCTGGAGCCGCGATCACGAGTGCCAGGACGGTGGCGAACCAGAAGGTGTGACTCATGGGCAGTAACGCTATCCTATGATCGGCACGAACGCTACTATCGGTGACCATGGGACAAAACTTTCGTGTGACGTTCTGCATCGTAGGGCTCGCATGGGCCGGGTCGCACTCCGTCGCGAGCGGCCAGACGCCGGTGCCATCCGATGGCTCTGCAGGTCAACTCCTCGACACGACGCTCGACCAGTACTGCACAACTTGTCACAACGACCGCTCGTTGAGGGCGGGGCTGAGTCTGGAGGGTGTGCGCGGTGATGACGTAGCGGCCCACACACCGGTGCTGGAGAAGGTCCTCAGGCGCCTGCGCACCGGTGAGATGCCACCGCCGACTCAACCGCGGCCCTCGGAGTCGACGACAGCCCAACTGGTGACCTGGCTGGAGACCTCACTCGACCGCGTCGCCCGGGACGCACCCGATCCCGGGGCTCCGGCGATCCATCGCCTGAATCGTGCCGAATACCGCAACGCCGTACGTGATCTGCTGGGTATTGACCTCGATCACGCGAGAGACCTCCCGGCTGACGATTCGGGATACGGGTTCGACAACATCGGCGACGTGCTGACGGTGTCGCCTCTGCACATCGAGAAGTACGTGTCGGCGGCGCGTCGGGTGAGTCGGCTGGCCATTGGGACGACGACTCCACAGCCGGTCGTCGAAAAGTATACGCCGCCCTCCGGGTCGAGGAACGAGGCGATCGCGGGCCTGCCTCCCAACCAGCGCGGGGGTACCCTCTTCCGGCACTTCTTTCCCTTCGACGCCGACTACACGATCACAGTCCGCATCAGGGGCCGACGGGTCCCTCATATGCCGACGCCGCAGCTCGATGTCCGTGTCGACGGCGAACGGGTGCGGCTCTTCGAGGCCGACTACGAGAACGAGGAGGCCAACCAGGGCACGCGGAACTACGAGGTGTCGATCACGCTGCCGGCGGGTGACCACACGATCGGGGCTGGATTCCTGACGGAGTATGCGACCGACCCCCAAGACCCGCGAGACCGGCAATCCGCTGGCTACTCGGTGGACTACGTGCTCGTGGGCGGTCCCTTCGACGCCACGGGCGTCGCCGAGAGTGAGAGCCAGCAGCGAATCTTCGTGTGCCGACCGGGGCCCGGGAGCGCGGAGGAGCCATGCGCCCGACGCATTCTCACCACGCTCGCCCGGCAAGCGTATCGCGGGCTGGTGACACCGCGCGACATCGACCCGCTGATGACGCTCTTCGCCGAGGGCCGTGCCGACGGGGGAAGCTTCGCGCATGGGATCGAAATGGGGTTGAGCGGCGTGCTCGTCGCCCCCCGCTTTCTGTTCCGGGCACCTGTTGTGCCGGACGGGGCCCGGCCCGGCGAAGTCTATCGCTTGTCCGATCTGGACCTCGCGTCTCGGCTCTCGTTCTTTCTCTGGAGCAGCATCCCCGACGAGGAACTGCTGTCGCTCGCGGAGGAGGGCGTGCTCAGCGAGCCGGGCGTGCTAGACGGTCAGATCGCCCGTATGATTGCCGACCCGAAGAGCTGGGCACTCGTCAAGAATTTCGGAGGGCAGTGGCTGCACCTCCGCAACGTCGCCGACTGGGCACCCGATCCGGAACGCTACCGGGGCTTCGACGAGTCGCTGCGCTACGCCTTCCAGCAGGAGACCGAGCTCTTCCTTGAGCACCTGATCCGCGAGGACCGGAGCGTCCTGGATCTCATCGACGCCGACTACACGTTCGTCAACGAACGTTTGGCCAACTTCTACGGGATCGACGGCGTCGAGGGTGGCTACTTCCGACGCGTATCACTCGAGGGTACGAACCGCGGCGGCGTGCTCACGCAGGGAAGCGTCCTCATGGTGACCTCGTATCCAACACGCACGTCACCCGTGCTGCGTGGGAAGTGGGTGTTGGAGAACCTGCTCGGCGCCCCGCCTCCACCGCCGCCGCCCGACGTGCCGGCGCTGGCGGACGTCGCTGAGACCTCGGCCGTGAGCCTCCGTGAGGCCCTCGAGCAGCACCGGGCGAGCACGGCCTGCTCCGTGTGTCACGCAAGTCTGGACCCGCTCGGCTTCGCCCTCGAGGGGTTCGACGCCGTGGGCCGGTTCCGGACTGCCGACGACGGCATGAGCATCGACGACTCCGGGGCTCTGCCCGACGGGACCCGTGTGGACGGGCCCCGCGGCCTGCGTGACGTCCTGCTGGCCAGACGGGTCGAGGTCGTGGAGACACTAGCCGAGAAGCTGTTGACCTACGCCATCGGCCGGGGGCTTGAAGCCTCCGACCGACCGGCCCTACGAGAGATCCGGCGGCGAGTCGAATCAGAGGACTACCGGTTCTCGGCCCTGGTGGAGGGTATAGTAGATAGTGTACCCTTCCGTATGAGGCGCATTCCAGAGGGATGAGATCATGAAGAAACAGCCGCTGTCCCGACGCACGTTTCTACGCGGCCTGGGCGCATCAGTCGCCCTGCCTTACCTCGACGCGATGACGCCGGCCTTCGCGGCGGCGGCCGCGCCCATAACCCGGGCCGCCTTCGTCTACACGGCCAACGGCGTCATCATGAAGGACTGGACGCCGACTGAGACCGGCTCGGGGTTCGTGCTTCCCAGCACGCTGACGCCCATCGAGTCGTTCCGCGACCAGACTCTCGTGGTCAGCGGTCTCGCCCACCGGAACGGTGAAGCCCTGGGCGACGGGCCTGGCGATCATGCGAGGGCCGGGGCAAGCTGGCTGACCGGCGCCCATCCCAAGAAGACCCGGGGAGCCGACATCCGCAACGGTTGGTCGATCGACCAGGTGTTGGCCGAGGCCATCGGCCAGACCACGCCGTTACCGTCGCTCGAAATCGGTTTGGAGGACGTCCGGATGGTGGGGGGTTGTGACTCAGGCTACAGTTGCGCCTACAGCAACACCATCTCGTGGAGCTCGCCGACCACCCCCCTTCCCTACGAGAGCAACCCCCGACGGGTGTTCGAGCGTCTGTTCGGCGACGGCGAGACGACCGACCCGGAGGCCCGGGCCATTCGGCTCCGTCAGGACCGGAGCCTGCTCGACTTCGTGCTCGGCGACACGCAGCGGCTGGCCCCCACCCTCGGAGCGTCGGACCGTAACAAGCTGGAAGACTACCTGGACTCAGTCAGAGAAGTCGAGCGCCGGATTCAGAACATCGAGCGTCAGGACGCCGTGGAACTCCCGTCCTTGGACCGCCCGGAGGGCGTTCCGCCGACCTTCGAGGAGCACGTCCAGCTCATGGGCGACCTGATCGCGATCGCGTTCCAGGCCGATCTGACACGGGTCGTGACGATCATGTACAGCCGCGAAGGTGGCAATCGGACCTACCCGTCCATCGGCGTGCCCGATGCCCATCACGGGCTTTCCCATCACCAGAACAACCCAGAGCGGATAACCAGGCTACAGAAGATCGACCAGCACCACGTGGAGATGCTCGCCCACTTCCTGGGTAAGCTCCGAGACGCTCAAGATGAGACGGGCTCGCTATTGGATCATTCCATGGTGCTCTACGGCAGCAGCCTCAGCGACTCGAACCGCCACACCCACGACGAGCTGCCGACACTCCTGGTCGGGGGCGGGAGTGGCATGGTCCGGGGTGGCCGACACCTGCGGTTTCCCGACGGAACCCCGATGACCAACCTCCTGCTCACGATGGCCGACGGTCTCGGGGTATCACAGGAGCGACTCGGGGACAGCACCGGGCCCCTGCCCTCTCTGACCTGATCGTCTGGGGCTGACTAGCCTGAGCCCCTACTCAACGGGCACGTTGAACCGCACTTCCAGGTAGGTAATCGAGCCTTCCACTGCAGTGTATTGGTGTGGTGTGCCTTCAGGTATCAGAATAGCGTCACCCACGGTCACATCCCGTGCCAACCCACCCTCTATGTTGCCCTGCCCGCCTCCAGCCGGTCTGACCACGATACCGCCCGTGACCAGAGTACCAGCGCCATCGGTAACATAGTGAAGCTCTGTGCCGGGTCGATGAACGATAGCGCCAGCGGCTTCGGTACGGCGAATGAGGTTGATGCGATAATGGTCGCTAACCTCTATTCGTGAAGCAGCCATGCCTCCACGCCCCCCGGCAGCCGCTGCCAGTGCAGATGTTATATCGGTTCCTGCAGTGTAAAGCGCGGGAGGCACAGGTTCCTGGGCGAAAGCCAGAGTAGGGAATGCGAACAGAATGATCCCAACAATTTTGACTCTTAACATGGTAGTTTTCCTCTCTAAATTGTCTGTCTGAGCCTTAAATTCCGAAGCTCCTCGAACCAGTTGGTGACCAGGTAGACCTCGTTGAACGCTGATGCCGGCGTCAGTAATACTGAGCGTCGAACCGGAGGATCGCCTGCTTGACCGTTTCCACGGCATCCAGGAAGAACCGCTGGTTGATGGTCTCGAACGTGTCGCTGGCGCGGTGGTAATCCGGGTGGTCCTCCACCCCGAAGTACACGAACGGGACTCCCGCTGCGTGGAACGGACCGTGGTCCGAGGACATGGTCCAATCGTCTCCCCGAGGGAGATCCGGGGAATCGTGGCCCTGGCGCAGAGTGATCGCCGACTCGGCCCCTACTGCATCCAGGACAGGCTTCAGAGACTCCGTGTGGTATGTTCCGGCCACGTAAAGCACACTGTCGTTATGACTTATCATGTCCAAGTTCACGTTTAGCATAATGTCTGTAACCCGCACCGGCGGGTCTGACACGAAGTGCCGCGCACCCCGGAGCCCGCCCTCCTCGCCGTCCACCGCTGCAAAGATCAGGCTGTGGTGGGTTGGATTCGCCGAGAAGTGCTCCGCCAGCATCAGTAGTCCCGCGGTACCGGAGGCGTTGTCGTCCGCCCCATTATAGATCTCACCGTCTCGCATACCTAGATGGTCAAAATGGGCCGTTACCACGATGAACCGATCCGGCTGCTCCGTCCCCTCGACGTATCCCACGACGTTCGATCCCGCCCGGGTCCCGTCGTCGGCCTGAAACTCGAAGGGATCGAGGTAAGTGCCCTCATACATGGAGAGCGCCAGAGACCGATAGACGTCCGCGATGTAGTCCCGCGCCTTCCGATTTCCCTCGGATCCGATCAACCGGCCTTCGAGCGAGTCCGCGGATAGGAAGCGTATGTGATCCAACCCCCGGGCTCCGGCCTCGTCTTGGAGGACGGCCTCAGGATCCACCTCGGGCGCCGCAGTGGGTCGGTCCACCGCCTCCGCGACCCCACAGGCGGCCAACAACACACAGAGCCCGGCCATCCGTCCCAGGGTACTTCTCATCAATTGAGCTCCGGCACCATTGTCTCCATCTCCTCAGGAATGGTAATCGACGATCTCGACATCCCTGGCTCCGGCATCCGTCCACCGGAAACAGATAGCACACTGGTCGTGCTATTACCACACCTGGATTGACGGAATTTCTAACCGCGACGTAGCTTGCCAATTCAAACAAACCGGAGGGCCAAATGAAGAAGCAACTGTTGTCTGCGCTTTTCGTGTTGTCGCTCGCGCTCCCGGGCGCGGTGACGGCGCAGGTGGATCTCTCAAAAGCAACGTACATCGGCGTTCAGCAATGGCGGGACACAGTGAACGCGCTTGGGGGTGTCGACCGGCAGATCGTCAGCCAGGACATCGGGGCGCTCAATCTCTCGGTTGGCATCATCCACCGGAACGCCATCAACCCGGCCGGACGTGGCGGCGGACGTGGCGGCCGAGGTGGCGGCGGAGCTACGCAGTCGGACTGCGGTGTCTCCTCCGGGGAGGCGAGCGGCGCCAGGGGAATCCAACACCTTCATCAGACCGAGACGTACATCATCGTCTCGGGCGCGGGAACGCTGGTCACGGGTGGATCGATCTTGACCGGCCGCATGTCCAGCCCTACGAGTAGCGTGACCACGACCCTGAACGGCCCATCGTGCAGCGGCGCCATCGTGGGTGACGTACAGATACGCGATGTGGTCGTCGGCGACATCGTCATCATCCCCGCGGGAGTGCCGCACGGCTGGCTGAGCGTCCCACGCCACGTGGACTACCTCAGCGTGCGCCCCGATCCCGACCGAGTACTGCCCTCGGACTACGTGAACCCGGCAATCACGATCGAACGGTAGGAAGCCGCAGCTAGATCCGACGCTCTCGGACGAGCGCGTCGCCTTGCTCGATGCCGGGACCGGGTCGCTCCGTGAGAGCGATCCGGCCCTCAGCACGGGAATCTTCTAATCGCCGAGAAGGCCCTCGAGACGACCTCGAATGATCTCGTCGGCCTCCGACATGATGCGCTCGATCAGCTCCTCGCAGGTGGGGATGTCGTGGATGAGCCCCGCCACCATACCGCAGCTCCACGCCCCAGCGTCCATCTCACCATCATGGAGTACTTTGCGCCCCTGCTCGCCCGCAACGAGATGTCGGATGTCCTCGATGTCCACGTCGCTTCCCTTCTCCTGCTCGATCTCGAGCACCTTCTCAGTGGCAGCGTTCTTCAGAACACGCTCGGTATTACGGAGGGGTCGCATGATGAGTCGGGTCTGGAGTTCGTCCGCCTCGACGAGGGCCTGTTTCACGTTGTCGTGAACCGGCGCTTCCTGCGTGGCGATGAAGCGGGTGCCCATGTTCATCCCATCCGCCCCCAGGGCCAGGGAAGCGACAAGGCTACGCCCGTCGGCCATGCCACCGGAGGAAACGAATGGAATGCTCAACTCCTCGCCGGCGCGCGGGAGCAGAATCATGTTGGGGATATCATCCTCGCCCGGATGGCCCGCACACTCAAAGCCATCCACGCTTGCCGCATCACAGCCGATGCGCTCGGCCTTCAGAGCGTGCCGCACCGAGGTGCACTTATGGATGACCTTGATGCCGGCGTCTTTGAAGGCCGGAAGAAAGGGCTCCGGATTACGCCCGGCTGTTTCTACGAATCTTATTCCACTTTCCACGATCACGCGCACGAATTCCTCGTACGGCACGTGCCTGAAGGACGGGAGGATCGTGAGGTTCACGGCAAAGGGTTTGTCGGTCATTTCCCGGCAGCGTGTGATCTCCCGGTCGAGATCCTCGGGCGTGGGCTGAGTAAGTCCAGTGATGATGCCCAGGCCGCCCGCGTTCGAGACCGCCGCGACAAGCTCTGCGTAGCCTACGTAGTGCATCCCGCCCTGGATGATGGGATGCTCGATACCGAACAGTTCAGTGATGCGTGTATTCATCAGGGCAAACTAACCCCTTGGAAACCCAGCCGGGCTTCAGAAACCGACCGTAAGCGCCAGAGAGTAAGACTAAAGGTCAATGTATTTCCGATTGAAAGCACTGTTTACTTTTCGGTCAGCCCCCCGAGACTTTGGGTCGGATAGACCCGACCCGGCGTAGTTCGGAAGTGAGCCGTTCCTTCATACGCCGATGCCTTGACCGGCAAACCACGTCATAACGGCCTTTGGCCGGCTTCGTCGGTTCAGCCCCATCAGTTCACGCCGAAAGCGAGCAGCACGTTCCCCTCTCGGCTGCCCAGGAAGGAGTAGCCGCTGTTGACGTAAACCATCCCGTCGACGATCACCGGGCCAGCTGCGTTGAGCGACCCACCTGACGCCGGCACACCGTTCACCGTCTCGAAGTCCCGGTTCGTGTCGTAGACCCAAATTACCTCGCCACTCTCGGCTGCGTGAGCTCGAAAACCACCGTCGTTGGATCCCGAGAAAACGACCCCGGGAATCACCGAAATTGCGGCCGGGAGTGCTGCGTCACAGCCACTCATGATGCCGGACCGGACGCCGGGCCTCGCACAGATCGGAGGTGGCGGCTCGGCTCTCCAGACCAACTCGCCCGTTCTCAGACGGACAGCCGACAGTCCGCCAGGGTTCAGCGTGATCACGTCAGAATTGGCGAAGTAGGCCATATCGCCATCGACTGCGAACCCCCATTCGATCCCCCCGAGCTCGCTGCCCGCACCCACGCGATACTCCCAGACGATAGCGCCCTCGCGGTCCGGGTCGAGGCCGTAGGTCATGCCCGACTTCTGACCGATCACGAGAAGGTCGTCCCCATTCGTCATGGTGACGAGCGCCGGCGAGGCGCCGAAGTCGTGGTCGGGGCCCTCGTCGTCCGGACAGTTGGGGTTGTTTCCCCCGCAGCCCACGATGAAGGCGTCCGCCGGTGTCAGCTGGTTGAACCAACGGATCTCGCCGGTGTCGATGTCGAACGCGACGATCGCATCGCTCGTCTCGGCAGCCGGCTGGGTGTAGGCGTTGCCGGTGGCCGCGTAGACGAGACCGCGCTCAGCGTCGATCGTAGGCGCCCCCCAGATCGCGGCGCCGGCGGGCCCCGAACGTGTCGTGCCATCCGGGCCCGTGTCCCTCGGCGACGGTTCCTCTAGAATAGTGAAGGACTTCCAGATCTGCTCGCCGGTCGCGGCGTCGAGCACCACGACACTTCCGCGGAACGTGCAGCAGCCGTAATCCGCATTTGCAGCCAGCGCCTCTTCGACCGAGGACACCGGCACATAGAGTCGGCCCTCGTGCAACGTCGGTGCTCCGGTGATACGGGCTCCAGGGTGGCTCTCGACGTTCCGGCTCCAGAGCTCCGTGCCGGTCTCTGCATCGATCGCATAGACGTTCGCACCGACGTCACCGAAGTACAGTGCGTAGCCGTCACCCTGCGGGCCGACCGAGATCGCCGTTCTCACGCCAGTGCGGGCGGAATATGTCCAGTGACCGCACCCGGTCCTTGCGTCTAGGGCATAGATGTCTCCGTTCTGGCTTCCGACGAAGAGGCGCCCGCCAGCGACGGCCGGCTGCGCCCACGCGGAGGTCGACTGCGGAAACCCAAAGGCCCACTTCAGCGTGAGGTTCGGCACCTGGTTGAAGTCGAGCCCAGCGCTCTCCGCGGTTTGGAATCGGAGATTCTCACCGCCCACGCCCCATCCACTCCAGTGGGGGCCGCCGAGCGGGTCCACCAAAGCCGGTGTGCTCTGGCAAAGACCGGCGCTGGCGACTGTGGCATCAGCCGAGACAGAACGTCCGGTGATGAACTCTGCCACCGCTTGGCGCTGCGCATTCGACAAACTCAGAGCTTGGAGGGCCATGACCCCATCTGTGAGCGCCGCCACGATCGCCTCGGGTGAGCGTCGCCCCATAACCTCGAGTGTCGGAGCGCGTTCCACTCCCGGCGGCGTGTGGCACATCGCGCACTGCGCCTCGAACAGCGCCGCACCGGTCGGCTCTTGCGCGGCAACCTGGGCGGTTACGCAAAACACAAACATTAGGACAAACGTGATGGGTCGTGTCTGCATGTGCCCTCCGTGGGGCGGAAGGCCTACCGCCAGAGATCGAAAAAACAAAGCCCATTGTCGGATCGAAACAACCTGAGCGTGGGGTCCGAACGCGTCAAGCCGAAAGCTTGAAAGCGAGGTCCTCGATCAAGCCCAGCAGGTTGCCAACGGGGTCGGCAAGCGTGACTACTTTGACTCCGCCGTCAACGTCCTGAACCGGCGCTCATACTTCGGCCCCTGTCTCCGTGAATCGCCCCACGCCTAGCTCGATATCCGCAACGCGCCAGTAGGCGACTGTTCCTCCTGGACCGGGCGGCGTGGAAGACATAGCTGGATCGAGACCCAACTCGTAACCCTCGATGTTGAACCCGGCATAGAACGGCTCATCAAAATAGGGCTCGACGCCGAACATTCCTTGTGCCAGGCTTTCGCCTGATCCAGATCGATGGTTCTGTAAACCACCATACCCAGACCGAGAACTATTATCTAACTCCCCATCTACCTTCCCCAACGATCGATCAATCTACCATGGATCAGCTGAGGCGCTCTTCATGTTGACTGGTTCGGGGCTTTCCGGCACGTTAGTCCGCCTATGAATGGGCTTTTCTTTCGACAATTTTTGGAGAATCCATGAGCACGAACGGTCTCGACTTCAGCATCGCCATCGGCGGAGCCGCCGGCCAGGGGATCGCGACGCCGGGCAACATCCTCGCTCGCATGTTCAGCCGTCGTGGTCTGCATCTCTATGCGTACAACGCCTATCAGTCAATCATCCGCGGCGGACACATCCTGCTGACGATCCGCGTTCGCGATCAAGAGGTGCTCACCCACGGCGACGGCATAGACCTGCTTCTCTGTCTCAACCAAGACACGATGGACCGGCACCTGGGGATTCTCGGGCCGGGATCACGCGTGCTCTACAACAGCGACAAAGTCGAGCCCGGTGAGGTGCCGGACGGCGTCGTTCTCTGCCCTATGCCCGTCGCCGAGTTGGTCGGGGACAGCAAGAACAGGCTGATCCAGAACACCATCTCGCTCGGCGTCATGATGTCGGTGATGGGCGCCGAATTCTCGATGCTGCAGGAGGCCTTGGAGCTCCTCTTCAAGCGGAAGGGCGCTGACGTGGTCGAAGAAAACGTGACCATGGCCCGAGCTGGCTATGACCACGCGGTCGCCAACTTCGAGTCCTTCCCTGAGCCGTTGCCGGAAGGGGACAAGCCGCTAGCGATGTGGACTGGTAACTCCGCACTGGCCATGGGCGGAGCGGCTGCCGGCGTCAAGTTCTACGCCGCGTATCCCATGAGTCCGTCTACCGGGGTCCTTCACTGGATGGCGCAGCACGCCCACGAACTCGGCATCATGGTGCGTCAGGTCGAGGACGAGATCGGCGTAGCCAACATGGTCATCGGTGCCGCCCACACGGGCTGCCGCGCCATGTGCGCCACATCAGGCGGTGGCTTCGCGCTGATGACGGAAGCGATTGGGGCGGCGGCGATGATGGAGATCCCCGCGGTTTTCATCAACGTGATGCGTGCCGGACCCTCTACAGGCGTTCCGACGAAGACGGAGCAGGGCGACCTTTGGCAGGCTCTCGGCGCTAGCCAGGGCGACTTCGAACGCTTCATCGTGGCACCCATAGACGCCCTCGACGCCTACAACTGCGTGGGCGAGCTCTTCAATCTCGTGGACCGCGCTCAGTGCCCAGGCATCATCATATCGGATCTGCTCATCTCAGAAGGCACCTTCAACGTGGATCCGGACTTGGTCGACTTCCAGCCGGAGATCGATCGAGGGGAGCTTCTGGTCGATCCCTCACCCAACGGAAATTACCTGCGCTACGCCGAGACGGAGAGCGGAATCTCGCCGCGGGTTACGCCTGGTCACGAGGGATTCGTCCATGTCGTCGCGACGGACGAGCACGACGAGGACGGAGTGATCATCAGTGACGAGTTCACGCATCCGCACAAACGGCGCAGAAGCGTCGAGAAGCGTGCCCGGAAATTCCAGGGCGTTGCCGCCGACGTGCCGGCACCGACCCTCGAGGGGCCCCAGGAGGCCGAAGTGACACTCGTCGGGTGGGGCTCCACATACGGAGTGATCCGAGAGGCCATCGAGATGCTCGCTGAACAAGGGGTGGTCGCCAATCAGCTCGCCATCAAATGGATCATCCCGTTCCACGGCGACGTCGTGGAGGAAATCCTGTCCAGTGCGAAGCGGACCCTCCTGGTGGAGAACAACCACTCGGGTCAGTTCGCCCGGTACCTGCGAAGTGAGACCGGCTTCTCCCCGAACGGACACATCCGGAAGTATGACGGGGAACCGTTCATGCCACACCACGTCGTTGAAGGGGTCCTCGAGCTGTTGAAGAGCGAGGCAGACATCCACGTTCCGTATCAGGAGATCATCGTATGAGCACCGCCACGATCCCCGCCGAGATGATCGGCCTCGAGCTTCCCCAGGCACCCGCCTCCGCGAAGGAGTACAAGGGTAAGGTCGCGCCCGACTGGTGCCCCGGCTGCGGAGACTTCGGAGTGCTGAACTCGCTTCAACGCGCGCTCTTCGAACTCGAGCTCCAGCCGCATGAGATCCTGTGTGTGAGCGGCATCGGCTGCTCGTCCAACCTGCCCGGCTACCTCAACGCATACGGCATGCACACACTGCATGGGCGCTCGCTCCCGGTGGCGACCGGAGCCAAACTGGGAAACCACAAGCTCACCGTCATCGCAACCGGCGGCGACGGGGACGGCTACGGCATCGGCGGTAACCACTTGATGCATACCGCACGCCGCAATATCGACCTCACGTATCTGGTGATGAACAATCAGATCTATGGTCTGACCACGGGCCAGATCTCACCCACCAGCCGCCCCGACATGAAGACCAAAAGCACGCCCTTCGGCAACCTCGAGTTTCCCATCAACCCCATCACGTCCGCGATCATGAACGGGGCGACGTATGTCGCTCGGGGCTACAGCGCGGACCCCAAGCACCTTACGGAGCTCATCAAGGGCGGAATCCAGCATAAGGGTTTTGCGCTGATCGACGTCTTCAGCCCCTGTGTCACGTTCAACCACGACAACGACTTCGCGTTCTTCAAGCCGCGTATCAGGAAGCTCGAAGACGATGGGCACGATCCCCACGATTGGAAGGAGGCCTGCGAGAAGGCGATGGCCTGGGGAGACGAAATCTACATCGGGCTCTTCCACCACAACGACCGACCGTCCCTGGATTCGCTCGAAATGGTCCTCGACGATGATGTTCCGATCGCACGCCGTTCTCTTGGGCTCAGCAGCGAGCAGGGTGAGACGCTCATCGGCCGGATGATGTAATCACATCCCGTAAAGAACCAAAGCCCCGAGGGACGTCCAGTCCCTCGGGGCTTTGTTCGTTACAGGCCCCCTGTTTCGGGTCCGTTCGTACTATTTCGGCTACTCCGGCAGCGCCATCGCAGCAAGTCCACTGTTGAGCTGGATCATCACGTACTGTCTTCCTTCATGCGCCCAGCTCGACATCCCGTAGCGCGTGCCCCCGGGTAGAGGCACCGTACCGACGCGCTCGCCCGTGAGCTTGTCGATGGCAAAGAGGTTCTGCGTTCCATCAGCGGTCTGGCCGCTCGCGAGGAGCAGCGTGGGCGTCACGACCATCGCGGAGTGACCACCGCGGCCAGGATTCGTAAGCGCCGGGTCGAGCCCCTGGAGCAGCGGGTGGTTCCGGAGCCTCTCCTGCTCTGCTTCCGACGCATCGCCGTTGGGGATCACCCAGAGGTACTCCCCGGTGTTCATGTCGATGGCACTGATGCGGCCAGCCGGCCCCTTCCAGATCGAGAGGCCGTCGATGCTCTGCGGGTTGACCCGAGCGCCGCCACGACCACCGCGCCCGCCACCACGACCACCGGCGGCTGCACCGGCGCCACGACCGCCACCGCGTCCGGCTAACGCCGCACGACCACCAGCACAACCACCGCGGCAATTGATCCACTGCGATATGGTCGTTCCGGTCTGCTGATCGTTGTCCATCGAAGAATCGATACCCGGCTCGAGGATCCTCCCCCCGCACCCACTGTGCGAAGTGATGAACATGATGCCCAGTACCGGATCAGCGACCGCCGGTCCGGTGATGTTCACTCCCCCGGTGTCCCCCGGGCAGATCCTCGGAGTGCTGTTGCCTTGATCGCCTCCGACGTGCGTGGGAGGGTTGAAGAAGGGAGCGAAGTAGTTCCCTGCCTCCGCGATCGCCAACGCCTGGGCATAGATCTCGGGCGTGTAGTCGATGAGGTGATCTTCCGTCCGTCCCTGCAAATCGTAGGGAGCGGGCTTGGTCGGGTGCGGCTGCGTCCGCGCAAGCTGCTCGCCCGGCACATTGGATTCAGGAACGGGGAGTTCCTCGATCGGCCAAATCGGCTCGCCCGTCTCCCGGTTGAACGAATAGACGAAGGCCTGCTTCGTGGCCTGGAAGACGCCGGGGATGATCTCGCCATCGACCTCGACATCCATCAGGATCGGCGCCGTCGGCGTGTCGTAATTCCAGATGTCATGGTGGACGAGCTGGTAGTGCCAGACACGCTCACCGGTCCTTACGTCCAGCGCGATGAGGCTGGTGCTGAAGAGGTTGTCGCCCGGACGGAAGCCGCCATAGAAGTCCTGCGTGGCGCCGTTCGTGGGGATATAGACGATTCCGAGTTCGGGGTCGGCTGCCATGGGCGCCCAGGACGATACGTCACCGGTCCACTGCCATGCATCGTTCTCCCACGTCTCGTGGCCGAACTCTCCGGGCCGGGGAATCACGTGGAATTTCCAGAGGAGTTCGCCCGTGCGGGCGTCGTAGCCGAGAATGTCGCCCGGCACGTTTTCGATCCGCGACTGGTTGTAGCCCTGCTCGGCGGAGTTGCCCACCACCACCACGTCGTTCACGACAATCGGCGGCGAGGAGGCGGTGATGTAGCCGATCGTCAGGGGCATCCCAATGTTCGGGTCATACGGTTGGTTCAGGTCTTCCCAGGGGCCCCAGCCCTCGATGAGGTCTTCGACCATATCCACAACGCCGGTTTCCGGAAATCCAGGCAGTGGCACTGGGCGACCCCAGTTTTCCAGCGGCAGGCCGGTGTTGGCGTCGATCGCATGGAGGAAGAAGCCCGGGGTCGAGATGTAGACCACGTCTCGACCGTCGATCTGGGCGTATGCGACACCCTTTCCGTAACCGGCGCGCATCGAGTACTCCCAGCGCCATGTGTTCGGCTCGGTGTGGCTCCAAAGCAACTCACCGTCCGCCGGGTTCAGGGCTATCAGGTGGCGCCGGTATCCAGTCACCGTGATGAGTTTTCCGTTGAAATAGGTCGGGGTAGCCCGCGAGGTGCTGGAGCCGAAGCTCGAAGCGTCCCACTGCCACGCGACTTCCAGATTCTCGAAGTTGGCAGCGGTGATTTGTCCTGAGGTGGAATACCGGGTGTGCCCGGCGTCCCCACCCAGATACTGCCACTGCCCGTTTTCCGTCCCGGAGAGCTGTGCCGATCCCGCGGAAGGTGCGACGAGCATCAGGCCGAGTCCTAAGGCCAGACATACCGCAAACGGATTTTCCCGGAAAGAGCGTAGAGTGTCTCTGACCATGTTCGTGTTCCTCGCTGACTGAAGACTGCTTGAGTGTGAAAGCCCCGTGTGGACGAAGTGCGGGAGCCACGCTCCAACAGGTCCAACTGGAGCTTCGGTTCCTACACTCGTAGACAGATATAGGATGAGTGGATGTTGAAGGCAACGCGGTGGGAGCTCAATGACAGATCGTTTTATCCAGAATGGGGAACGTTTTCCGCCTTTCCACGGCTGTCACCCAACGAGGGCCCTCGCCCAGGACCCCCTAAGAAACAAGCCCTTCAAGGGGCCTCCGTCCTCTTTTTCGTTCCCGGGCACATCCCTTGCAGCAGGAACGACGAGGCCTGCGAGGCCAAGACGTGGGGCCGGGGCTACCTCTACATCACGGGTGGAATCATCCAGAACACGTGTGGTGCGGTGGGTACGGGCGCGGGAACCGGCTACGTGAAGCGCTATAGCTTCGATGCGTGTGCCGCGACGGAGCCTCCACCCTACTTACCCGATCACAGGCCACTTTACCAAAAGCCAGCTCTATCAAGTCGATCCGGTCGGGTTTAGCGCGGCGGCGTACTTCGAGATGCTGACGCCCCCGAACTAGGTACTGCGCCGAACCAGGCACTCGGAACTGCATCGTTCATTGCACGCCACCCTCCCGTTCCGTAACCTCTACGGATCTTTCGTGGTACGTCCGGTAGACCGTGGAATGGGAGGAGCAACCAATGATCGTACGATCTCTTGTCTGCGCTTCGCTCGCGGTATTGGTGGGGAGCCCCGGCCTCGTGGCGCCCAGCCTCATGGCTCAGGTGACCGACTTCCGTCCCGTGACCGAGGAGACGCTGCGCAACCCTGCTCCGGGCGACTGGCTCAACTTCCGGCGCACCGACGACGCGTGGGGGTACAGCCCGCTCGATGAGATCGACCGGGACAACGTCGGCCAGCTTCAGCTCGTGTGGTCGTGGGCCATGGATGAATCGGGCGCGCAGGAAGCCACACCCCTCGTGTACGACGGGATCATGTACCTGCCGAACCCCCAAGACGTCATTCAAGCACTCGACGCCGCGACGGGAGATCTGATCTGGGAGTACCGTCCGGAACGCGATCCGGACGCGCGCCGCGGGGGAATCGGAGCCCAAAAGAACATTGCCATCTACGACGACAAGATATTCGGGACCACCCACCAGGCGCACATCATTGCCCTGGACGCAAGGACGGGCGAGGTCGTGTGGGATACGCAGACGGCCGATCCGAGCCTGGGGTACCAGTACTCGGCCGGCCCGATCGTGGCTCGCGGCACGGTGATCGCGGGGATCACCGGCTGCGAGCGCTACAAGGAGGACATCTGCTTCCTCACGGGGCTCGACGCTCGTACGGGCGAGGAAAAGTGGCGAACATCGAGCATCGCCCTCCCCGGTGGACCCGGCGGAGACACGTGGGGAGACCTGCCGCTGGAGTTCAGAGCCGGCAGCGACATGTGGATGACGGGCAGCTACGACCCCGACGCCAATTTGGTCTATTGGGGCACGGCTCAGGCCAAGCCGTGGGCCCGTTCGGTCCGCGGTACCGATGGTGACGCCCTCTATACCAATTCGACCCTCGCCGTTAATCCCGATACCGGAGAACTGGTCTGGTACTACCAGCACCTTCCCGGTGAGACGAACGATATGGACGACGGGTTCGAGAACATCCTGATCGACGTCGGAGGACGACCCTCACTGTTCAAGATGGGCAAGCTGGCGATTCTCTGGCAGCTCGATCGGGAGACCGGTGCGTTCATCCACGCTACGGACCTCGGATATCAGAACATCGTGGACGTAGATCCGGAGACCGGCGAAGTCACTTACCTGAGGACCCCGGAGATCGGCGTCGAGATGACGATGTGCCCAAGCACGTCGGGGTTCAAGAGCTGGCGCGCGATGTCGTTCAGCCCGGAAACCAATGCTTTATACATCCCCATGACGCTCAACTGCGAGATTGCCACCTTTGGCCCGACCGAACGGGTCATCGGCGGGGGCGGGACCGGTCCGGTGCGGCGCGCCGACTACAGGCATCCCGATGCCGAGGATGCCCTCGGTGAATTCCATGCCCTAGACATCACGACCGGAGAAACCCTGTGGCGCCATCGCACGCCGACGCCGATCAACACGGCCGCGCTCACCACAGCCGGGGGCGTCGTGTTCGTAGGCGACTTCGATCGGTATGTGTATGCCTTCGATGAAGCTACTGGCGACATCCTCTGGCAGACGCGCCTGGCCACTTCGGCTCAGGGATTCCCCGTGACGTACCTGGCGAACGGAAAACAATACATGGCCGTGCCGGCCGGAACCGGCGGTGGGAGTTGGGCCGGGTTGATTCCGAGGGAATTGATCCCGGAGATTCGCAGGCCGGACCACGGCAACTCGATCTACGTTTTCGCGTTGCCGGACCCTAGGTGACGGGCTGGATGCGACTCATCCCGGGCCCCTTATTGGTCATCGCCATCTCGTTAGTGCACCCCATGACTGCCAGCGGGCTGCAAGCAACGCAGGCCGACGGTCAACGCACTGTGTGGGACGGCGTATACACCGAGGAGCAAGCCGAGCGTGGGGGAGTCCAGTACACGGAGTCGTGTGCGGGTTGCCACGCTCCAGACTTGCGCGGCAGCACGACCTCGCCGAGCCTGGTCGGAATGAGCTTCACCTTCCTTTGGGGTGAGCGCACCCTGGGTGAGCTGTTCGGGAAAATCCAACAACTGATGCCGACTGACCGTCCCAACTCCCTGCCCGCCCAAACCTATCGAAACATCCTGGCCTTCATCCTGCGTGCGAACAGCTATCCACCAGGGGATCAAGGACTTGAGGCCGATGGACTCGACCAGATTATCATATCTGCGAAGCCCGAGCCACGGCCGTAAGGACTCATCCTCGTCAATGGTTTTTTCCAATGGCCGTGTCTGACAGAGCGAATAGTCACATCTGACCGACTCGACGGGAGTCGGGCCGCGCTCATTATCACTCCGGCAGGGCGAACACGAACAGGGTGTGCCCCACGTTTCTCTGGCCCATCGGTACCCGGGCGCGCAGCTGGCCCACGTGACTACTCGATCCGAGTGTACCCCCCGGTGAGATCACCGCGATGTATTGTCGGCCATCTACCGAGTAGGTGATGGGCGCCATGTCACTCACACCATTAAGGATGGTCTCCCACAGGATCTCTCCAGTCCACTGGTCGATCGCATAGAAGCGCCGGTATGTGTCGGCGGAGAAGAGGAGACCACCACCCGTAGTCAGCATCCCGTACAGGGGTGCCTCACGATCCAGACGCCAGAGCGTCTTCCCCGTCGAGACGTCGATCGCCTCGGGCTGGCCCAGGTGGGCTACGGGGTTAGGCGCGGAGCGCACCGTCGTCGTGTTGTAGCCCGTCTGCAACGTGGGTGAGAGCGACCTGACCCGCATGACCGAGCAGCGACCGTTGAACGCCGGAACGTAGTAGGCGTTGGTGAGCGGGCTGTACGCCCCCTGGGGAATCTGCCTGTTTTCCCGGCATATCGTGGCTTCACGATCCGCGTCGGCGATCATGACCGCGTCGGGGTTGGTGATGAACGCGCCCGTTCGGCCGTCGTACCCCTGGATGACGTTCTGGTATGCCGTGGGCCTCGCGTACAGAAACGTGCCGTCGCTCCGGTCGTAGGCGTAGAAGATGGCGTCCTTCGAGAACGAGCCGATCACGAGTTCACGTGCTTCGCCAGGCGTGATGTCCGGATTCACGCCCAAGGCATCGGGGGGATCCGGCGTCAACGGCGCATCAACGAGAATCCGGTCGTACGTGGCATCGTTGTTCCACATGTCCGTGTGGTGCTGGGCCCACCACACGAGCTCACCCGTTCGGGCATCGAGGGCGACGGTCGATCCGTGGTAGAGTCGGTCTGGCCACTCGCCGTCGGTTCCAGCCAACTCGGGCTGCTGCGGCGCGCTGGAGCCGATCCCGAAGATGAACAACCCGCGTTCGGTGTCGACCGCAGGAGTCTGCCACGGAGACATGTTCCGTCTCGACGCCAGCGGGTACACCTGGGGATCGTCACCCCAGGTCTCGTGTGTCGGATCCTCGGGCGTGGGACTCGTATGCCAGCGCCACAACATCTCGCCAGACTCGACATCATAAGCCGACAGATGACACGGGCCCGGCGCGGACCAGGACGAGCAGTTGTACGGCACCGCGATGGCCCCGTTGAACACCACCGGAGCACCGCTGGGCTGCTGCCCGGCTCTGTAGTCCGTCATCTCCGTCTCCCACACGAGCGTGCCCGTGCGTGGGTCTAATGCGAAGAGCATCCCGTCAGTCGAGTGACCGATGAGCCTGTCTTCGAAAAGGAAGACCCCCCTGCCCCGATGTACCGTGAACACGGCCTCCCCACTCGTGATCTCCTCGGGCAAATCGCGGGAATACTCCCAAATGATGTCCCCCGTGGTCGCGTCGTGCGCCGAATACCGCTCGTTCGCGTGACGGATATACATGACGCCGTCGTATACGATCGGCTCGACCTGCATTCCCGTGGAGCCGGGCCCGGCCGGGGCGAAGGCCCATGACCAAGCCAGGCGAAGGTCGTTCACGTTGCCCGGGGTGATCTGATCGAGCGGGCTGTAGCCCCAGTTGGCGTAGCCGCCGCGCCACATGAGCCAGTCGGCGGGGTCGGGGTTGTTCAGCATGGCTTGGGTTAACGGGCGGAAAGTCCGCTGCGCCGTGCCCTGGGCGGTCGCCTCCAGAGGGGCAAGCACCGCCACCGTGAGCATGAGACCAGACACGAGTCTCCCGGCCAAGAATCTCCGCGTCATCAGTTCCCTGCCCCTGCCGGCTCGCTCAACTCCTCGATGAGGCCCATCACCACAGTCAACTCAGACTGCTCGGCGGATTCCGCGACCTCGGGTCGGGTTGCCCAATACGCCCAGGCCAGAAAAACGGCTTGAAAAGGCAGCCGCCCATAGAGTGCACCCGTGGACATATCGGGGAACAGTTCGGGAGAAAGGGCCATGTAGATGTTGGCCGGAAAGATGGCCAACAGTAAGGCGACGAGGCCCCAGCCTGCCATCGCGCGGACGCGTGGAACCAAGACCAAGATGCCCCCGAGAATCTCGAAAACCCCACTCAAGTACACGAGCTCGAGGTGCCCCGGCAGGTAGGGTGGCATCATCGGCACATAGAAGTCCGGACTCACGAAGTGGTTGACGCCCGCCACGACCCAAAAGACGGAGAGCCCGAGGAGCGCGAACCTTCTACCGCGCCGTTTAGGAAGCTGGAGCATGCAGGAGATTGCCTGGCATTCGCCCACGGCGCAATATGGTGCCTCGCGCGTTCCATGTTCCGGCTCCCCCAGAAAAAGCGTCTACCCACAGACCATGGCATCCGACCCCAGCGGCTCCCCCGAGACTCTTCCCAACGCAGACGACGCGTTCTCCGATTTGGAGATGCCCGATATGACCCCCAAGGGTCTGATGGGCCATTTCGGTCCCGGCCTCATTCTGATGATGACCGGGATCGGAACCAGCCACCTGGTCACGGCCCCCGCAGCGGGGGGGCGCTTCGGGTACGCCCTGCTCTGGTGCATCCCGGTGGCATACATCTTCAAGTACTACGGCTTCGAGATGGCCTTCCGGTTCACCAACGCGACCGGGAAGAGCATGATCGAAGCATACAGCACGGCGTGGAAGAAGTGGCCGCTCTGGTACGTGCTGATCACGACGCTAATCCAGTGTGCTGTGGGGCAAGCAGGTCGCCTCATCGCCGCCGCCGCCGTCATGTACTACGTGGGCTACGAAGTGATGGGGCTCCCGATCGAGCTCTGGATGTACGGCCTGTTCCTGGCTGTGGTTTCCGTGGCAATCATCCTGCGCGGCCGCTACAAAGTGGTGGAGATCGCCACGAAGGTCCTCGCTGCGATTCTCGTGTTTTCGGTGCTGGCCGTGTACTTCAGGACACCCGCCCCGATCTCCGAGATGGGCAACTTCTTCATAGTCCAGATTCCAGACGGATCCTGGCTGATCATCGCGGCGTTCCTCGGCCTGTTACCCACGGGGATGGACGTGTCGCTTCAGGCGTCGGAGTGGGGCAAGGCCAAGAAGAAGGGCATGAGCAAGATTCGCGATCGCATGGAGGACATGGGGCTCGCCAACCGGTTCGATCCCTTCAATCCGAACCGGGACGATCTCTCGGTCGATACGTCGAAGCTCCCGGCGAATGCCCAGGAGTACTGCCAAAAGTGGTTCAAGATAGGCACCTGGGACTTTCGCGCGGGTCACGTGATCTCCTTCGTGCTCGCGTGCATCTTCCTTCTCCTGGCAGCTATGTGGCTCTTTCCGAGCCCGGTCGAGGGCAACGACGTCATGGGGGAGATCGCGGGTATCTTCACGGAGAGCCTCGGCCAAGGATGGATGTGGGTGTTCATGCTGGGCGCGTTCGCGGCGACGTTCTCGACGGCCTTCAACTACTTCGACGGCTGGCCCCGGATCGTGGGCGCCTGCTCCCGCAATCTGTTCCGCGGCACCGCCGAGCTCAGCGGAATCGGCCGCGAGGATCTTACCCCAGCCCACCGAGGAACGTGGTACTCGGAGTACAACATCTACCGCGCCACAATGCTGTACTCCCTCGTGGCGTCCGTGGCCTTCGTGGCGGTGCTGGAACGCCCCGTTTTTCTGGTGCTGGTGGCCTCCGCGCTGGCAGCGTTCGTGGCGCCGGTGATCTTCTTCCTGAATTTCTACTACTGCCTGGTCATCATACCTAAGCAGGACCGAGCGTTTTATCCGTCGATGTTCGCGCGCTGGTTTGGCTGGATCAGCCTCGTGGTGTTCACAGGGATGACGCTGGTGCTCATCTACTGGAGGATCTGGGTCCGGTATTTCGTCGAGTAGATCTGTTAGAGCACCGCGCGGTTCTTCTCCAGACGTTCGTCGACGAGCGTGACGATCTCGTCCAAGGTCTCGGACTGGAGCCCCTGCTGTTGGGCGATCTGCCGAATCAGGCAGTCCACCCGCTCGATATACGCTGCCCCCCCGAAGAGCGCACGCGCCGCCGAAGACGGGTTGGCCAGGCCCTCGGCCGCCTTCGCGTACTTCTCGAAGGGCACGAGGTCGGCGTCGGAAGCTCCGAGCCCAATGCACAGGTCCGAGGCCCACCGGTAGGTGTCCCGGGAGGCGTCCACGTCGCCGTGCACGGCCTCTTTGATGGCGATCATCTCGTCGGGCCGGATACACCGGTAGTTACCGGCGACCAACATCGGCCACTTGGCCAGCGGCACGAAGACGGAGTCGTGCACCTTGAGCTTCACCGGAATCTCGATGGCGCCGTCCCCGGGGTCGTACCGGATGGCTTCGATGTCGGCCTGGAGGTTGCGAAGCATCGTCGTGTGCTCCTCGTCCTCGAAGTGCGCCGCCTTGAAATTCGTCGGCAATCCCACCTGAAGAACGTTCTTCGGCTCGTCCGGTGGGCGATATGCCTGAGGATCCGGACTCGCGAGCGTGACCAGGCCGGGCTCGAACCCCTCCCAAACGGCTGGATCCACGTAGCATTGGTTCAGCGGCTCGATCGACAGCCCCGGAATTCGCTCGAGGTACGGTAGCGGCGGCATGTTCATGATCGCCAGACACGGTGTGCGCGCGGCTGCGACCCGTGCGATCAGCTCACGAACACCCTCCGAGCTGTACTGTGACTCCTGCATGCCGAGCACGACCAGGTCGAACTCACCGGGCTCGACCCCATCCGGCGCGCTGGCGGAGAGCGTACCCTCCAGCCCCTCGGAGGAGATCTCAACCAGTGTCTCCCGACCTCGAACCGGAAAGCGCACGACGGTTCCGTCCCGGTTGATCAGCTCCGCGGTCGGCGGGGTGCAAACCAGGGTCACCGAGTGGCCAGCCAACAGGAGCTTGGTGCCGAACAGGGAGCCGTAGGACGCCCCGAGAATGAGAACGTCATACCTGGAACTCATCAGATCGCGCCCTGCCGACGCGCCTCCGCGATGCCGGCGTCATCCAGACCGACGACGGATTTGAGGATCTCTTCGGTGTGTTCCCCCAGGAGAGGGGACCGCGCGACGTCCGGGGGAGAGTCCGACAGCTTGATCGGGTTGCCCACCGTCAGGTACTTGCCGCGTTCGGGGTGGTCGACCTCGACGACGGTCCCCGTCTGACGTAGGGCGTCCTCTCCGGCCAGCTCATTCATCGAAAGGATCGGTCCGCAGGGCACGTTCAAGGGGTTGAGGATCTCCATGACCTCCATCTTGTCCTTCGTCATCGTCCACTTCTCGATTTCCGCGAACACCTGATCGAGCTTCGGGAGGCGCGCCTCGGGCGTGCTCCATTCAGCATCCTCGAGCCAATCCTCGTGCCCAATGGCCTTGGCGAGACCGGAGAACGCCCTCGTCTGAGTGATCACGTAGATGTAGGCGTCCGGATCGGTCTCCCAACCCTTGCACTTGACGATCCAGCCGGGCTGACCGCCGCCGGATGCGTTACCGGCCCGCGGCACCGCGTCGCCGAACTCGCCGTTGGGATATTGCGGATACTCCTTAAGTGGACCATGGGCCAACCGCTGTTGGTCCCGCAGTTTCACGCGACAGAGGTTCAGCACTGAATCCTGCATGGCGCACGACACGCGCTGGCCCTTGCCGCTCTTCTCACGGTGAAGCAGGGCGGCCAGGATGCCCGCCACGAGATGTATGCCGGTGCCGGAATCGCCGATCTGGGCGCCGGTAACCATCGGGAATCGGTCGATCTCGCCCGTGGTCGAGGCGGCCCCGCCCGCGCATTGGGCAATATTCTCGTACACCTTACAATCCTCGTAGGGACCGGGGCCGAATCCCTTGACCGAGGCGTAGATTATGCGCGGGTTGAGTTCCTGGATCTTCTCCCAAGGAAAGCCCATACGATCGATCGCACCGGGCGCGAAGTTCTCCACCATCACGTCGCATTCCTCGATCAGCCTGGTGAAGATCTCGTTGCCCGCTTCGGTCTTGGGATTCAATGTCAGGCTGCGCTTGTTGGCGTTCAGCATGGTGAAATAGAGGCTGTCCACATCGGGAATGTCGCGCAGCTGGCCGCGCGTGATGTCGCCCGAGCCGGGCCGTTCAACCTTGATGACGTCGGCGCCGAACCACGCCAGGATCTGCGTGCAGGTCGGTCCCGACTGCACGTGAGTCATGTCAAGGATCCGAACACCCTCGAGAGCTTTTCCCATCGTTATCCTCACCCGTTCCCTGTAGCCGCTGACCGAGCGTCGTGACCTCCACCGCCTGGCGCGTGTCCTCGTTAACCGCCTCCACTGCCTATCTTAGTAGGGTGCCAAGGACACCCGCCAGCGCACCCTCCGCCTATGGACCGGCCCGCGACGGATTCGTGCGTACAACCCGACCCTGTTGCGCCGAAGCATTTTTACGGTTTACCGTGGGGCGAACGAGAGAGCACATCGCCCCCAAAGCGAGCGAAAAAGGCCATGAAAACCAGAGAAGTGAGACGCTCCGAGAACCTAATGTCATGACTCAATGGATACGTGTTAACCACAATGGAAACATCAAGTTCGGATCCTTGGACGGCGGGACAATTTCCGTCTATGCGGGCGACATGTTCGACGGACCGAGCCCTACGTCCGAAATCATCCCTCTGGATGCAGTCGAGATCCTGACCCCATGCTTGCCCTCGAAAATCATCGGGCTTTGGAACAACTTCGGTGCGGTAGCAGCCAAGAACGATTTGGACCGGCCCACGGAGCCGCTCTACTTCTACAAGCCCCCCTCCGGCATCCTCGCCCCCGGCGGCACCATCGTCCAACCGGAATCCTACGACGGCCCGGTGTTCTTCGAGGGCGAGCTCGGGGTCGTGATCGGCAAGCCCTGCAAGGACGTCTCGATGGCGGAGGTTGATGACTACGTCCTCGGCTACACCTGCGTCAACGACGCGACCGCCTTCCAGATCATCTCCGAGGATCCCTCTTTCGCCCAGTGGAGTCGAGCGAAGAGTTTCGACACGCTCACCCCATTCGGCCCGGTGATCGCGACCGACGTCGACCCGGAGTCCCTTCAGGTCATCTCCCGACTGAACGGCGAAGTCCGGCAGGACTATCCCGTGAACGACATGTTCTTCTCTCCGCTCGAGCTCGTGCAGCGGATCTCGCGCGGTATGACGCTCCTTCCGGGAGACCTCATCACCTGCGCGACCTCGTTGGGGGCATCACCGATGAAGCCGGGTGCGACGATCGAAATCGTCATCGATGGTATCGGGACGCTGTCGAATACGTTCGCGTAGCCTCAGAGAACGCCCTCCAACGCCCGGACACGATGATTCTCGCTGTCCGTCACGTATACGACACCCTCATGCGCGAACACACCATGCGGACGAGCCAGTCGGCACTGCGAGGGATCACCATCGGGGCCATCCCCACGCTCGCCGGTGCCCAGCACCGTGTCGATGATTCCCGTGGCCAGACTCATACGGCGGATCGCGTGGTTCTCGGTGTCCACGATGTACAGACTCTGATCGGAAGCTGAGTAAGCGATCCCCTTGGGTCCGTTGAAGGTTGCCGTGGATCCCGGACCTCCGTCGCCCGTCATGCCCTGCTCACCGGTGCCGGCGATACGCTGAAGCCTTCCGGCCCCGGTGTCGAGCCGGTACACGGCGTTGCCCTCTCGCAGCACCAGGTATGCGTTGCCATCACTGTCGGTGTCGAGTGAGCGCGGCCCCCTGAGCGGTGTGCCATCGAGCGGACCGGTATCGGGCGTCGGCGCGCGTCTTTCTCCCGTGCCGGAGAGCGTCGAGATCGTGCTGTTCCGCATGTTCACACGGCGCACACGTCCGTTGCCGATGTCGCAGATGAGCAGATCGCCGTTCGCGACAAACGCGATACTGTGCGGCTGGCGTAGCTGAGCCTCCGTGGCCGGTCCGTCATCCCCCGAAAATCCGGCCTCGCCCGTCCCCGCCACCGTGGACACGACCCGGGTTTGAGCGTCCACTCGACGTACGACGTGTGCGTCGCGCTCCACGACGAAGAGGTGCCCGTCGCGGTCGAAACGGATCTCGTGCGGTGCTGAAAAAGACGCGGCGAGCGCGGGTCCGCCATCCCCCGTGTATGCGGCTTCGCCATTCCCGGCAACGGTGGTCAATCGCCCCGTTCCCAGATCCATCCTTCGAGTCCGCCCGGTGTCGACTTCACAGAAATACAGAGCGCCGTCAGGGCCGGCCACGATGCCGTACGGATTGTTCACCGGTGTCTGCGTGGCCACCAGCCCGCCCGAACCCTCCGGCTCGTATCCCGCCACACCCGTACCCGCGACCGTTCGCACTCGCACTTCCTGTGCGAAAGCCAACCGGGGACGTACTGCAGCAGCCGCGGTGGCAACACCTAGGCTCCGCAAGAATTGCCGGCGAGTGGAGTCGGTCATGTCCAGCCTCCAGGGTTTGACGGACGTCGGTTTGATGGACCTCCGCGTGGCGGATGTTTCCGTCGAGGTGAAGGAAGATCGGCGCTCAATGTACGATTGCCGGGCGTCTTCGGTAGGGGTGCTCCCTGCCGCTACCGGTAGGGGTCTTCCGTGGCCAGGTAGCGGATCACGTAATCCTGGACTCCCTCCTCGACGCCCAGAAACGGTGCGTCGTAACCCGCCGCCCTCAGGCGCCCCATTTCGGCCTGTGTGAAGTACTGGTAGCGATCGCGGATCTCATCGGGGGTATCGATCCACTCGAATGAGGGCTCCATCTCCATGGCGGCGAACATGCTCCCGATCAGATCCATGAACGTGCGGGCCTGGCCTGTCCCCAGGTTGAAGAGCCCAGAGATCTCCGGGTGTTCGAACAGCCAGAGCATGACCGCTACACAGTCCTGAACGTAGACGAAGTCCCGCATCTGCCCGCCGTCGGGATAGTCGGGGTCGTGCGAGCGGAAGAGCGTGACGGGGTCTCCGGCTGATGCCACGGGAAAGGTCTTCGACACCAGACTTTGCATGTGGCCTTTGTGGTACTCGTTCGGGCCATAAACGTTAAAGAACTTGAGGCCCACCCATTGCGGTGGAGAGGGGACCCCCTCGTCCACCCAACGTGCGACCATCCGGTCGAATAGTTGCTTACTCCACCCATAGGGATTCATGGGGCGAAGGCGTGAAAGCCCCTCGACCGATCCATCGTCGTAGAAGCCCATCGAGCCGTCACCGTACGTCGCTGCGGAAGAGGCATAGATGAACGGAACTCCATTCTGAGCACACCACCGCCACAGATCCGCAGACAGGTGGACATTCGTGTCGACGATCAAGTCCTCGTCGGTCTCCGTCGTCGATGAGATCGCACCCATGTGAAAGACCGCACGGATCTTGGCCGCGTTTCCCTCCAGAAACTCGGGGAGTTGCTCGGGGATCACGAGCGCCGCCAGCTCTCGCTTACCGATATTTCGACGCTTGTCCACTTGCCCCGGGCGGTCGCAGACGACCAGGTCCGTCTCGCCCCGGTCCTCCAGGCCCGCGACCAGATTCGATCCGATGAATCCGGTACCGCCGGTGACGACAATCATTCTCTGGCTACCACGATCATTGTGAGGCTCGCCGCGGCGGGCCAGGCATTTCGCACTCTTCACATCCACAAAGGCTCCGCAAGAGGTCGAACGAATAGAACCCCGTGTCGTGCCCGTCACTCCACACGAACTGGAGCGCGTAGCGCCCCACGTAGTGGATGGCGGTCGGATACACATTGGGTGCCACCATCGCTTCGGTGAGCGTGCGGCGCCCTGAACCTTCATCCACGCACCCCGCGCACGGACACGACATCCGGAGATCGAACGGCAGATAAACCGACTCGTGTCCGTCCTCCCACACGATGCGGAGCGCCGTGCCATCCTCGGTGGGGTTGATATCGCGCGGGGTCGTCGTTGGGGTCTGCATCAGGCGTCTCGGTTCAGGACAACGGAGTCAAAACCAACCGCTCCGCTAAAGCCCGAAATGCTTTTCCCCGGTGACTGCGAGCGTTCTTCTCTTCCGGAGCAATCTCGGCGAAAGTCCGCCCCAACTCCTCATCGAAAAAGAGAGGATCGTAGCCGAATCCGCCCGCACCCCGAGGCGCATCCAGGATCACCCCGGGAGCTTCGCCACGCGTGTAGGTCACATCGTCGGGATTTCCGCGGTTCAGAACCACGACACACACGTAACGGCCCGTCCGCTTCTCGGGAGGGGCATCCCCGAGTGAAGCGAGAAGATGTGCGTTGTTGGCCTCATCGAGGGGGAGGCCTGAAAGGCTCTGGTCCGGCGCAAATCGTTTGGACCGGACTCCAGGAGCTCCGTCCAGCAGGTCGATCTCGATTCCGGAATCGTCAGCCACCGTCAGTAATCCAGTGATCCCCTGAAAGTAGGCGGCCTTGGAGGCAGCGTTCTCCTCGAACGTATCGTAGGGCTCCAGATCCTCCTCGGCACCGTCGTACGGAACGCCGGCCTCGGTAAGGTCCAGTACCCGAAGGTTCGGGACGACCTCGAGAATGGTCCGGATCTCTTTGATCTTGTGCGCACTGCGTGTCGCCAATACGAGATCCATCACCAACGGTCCATCATGTCAGGCGTCATCCGATCCCCAGCGCGGCCTTCTGTGCCCGGACCAGAGCGCTGATTCCCTCGGTGGCAAGCCCGAGGAGTTCGTCCAGCTCGTCCCGCCGGAAGGGATGCCCTTCTGCCGTGCCCTGGACCTCGATGAAATTTCCTGCCTCGGTGGCCACGACGTTCATGTCGACCTGTGCGGTGGAGTCCTCCGGGTAGTCGAGGTCGAGCACAGGCTCGCCGTCCACGATGCCGACGCTCACGGCGGCCACCATCTCGCGCATCGGGTTCCGCTCGATCATTCCCCCCTTCACCAACCCGTCGAACGCACTCCAGAGAGCGGCCGAGGCTCCCGTGACCGAGGCGGTCCGTGTGCCTCCGTCGGCCTGGAGCACGTCACAATCTACGATAACAGTCCGTTGGCCCAATGCCTTCATATCGATCACCGAACGAAGCGAACGACCGATGAGTCGCTGGATCTCCTGAGTCCGCCCGCCCACCCTGCCACGCTCCCGGCCGGACCGTGTGTGTGTGGCCCTCGGAAGCATTCCGTACTCGGCGGTGACCCAGCCGGCGCCGCTCTTCTCCCGCCATGCTGGAACACCTTCCTCCATCGATACGGCGCACAAGACCCGCGTCTGCCCCGCACTGATGAGGCAGGAACCTTCCGCGTAGGGCGCCTCATCGAGCGCGAGGTTCAAGTCTCTGAGCTGCCCTGGCGAACGGCCGTCCGTTCGGCTCATTTCGTCCTCCTCATTCCGGAATCTTCATTCTGCCGCCGTTCGCGGCCTTCATTTCGCATCCTTTCTCCCCACCCTCACTCCGCATATTTAAAGCGATCCAGGATGCTTGTTGTCGAGTGACCCTCCACGAAGGGGAGCGCGCGAACTTCTCCACCTGCTTCTTCCACCACCTCCCGGCCAACGATGCCGTCCAGATCGTAGTCGCCTCCTTTGACGAGCACATCAGGGAGCAGCGTGCTGATCAGCTCCAGCGGAGTGTCTTCGTCGAAGAGCGTAACGGCATCCACGCTCCTCAAGGCGACGAGCACTGCCGCTCGATCGGCCTCCGTTACCAGTGGTCGTCCGGCGCCCCTCAGACGTTGCACGGAAGCATCCGAGTTGAGGCCCACCACCAGTACGTCCCCCAAGGCCTTGGCCTGTGCGAGGTACTCCACGTGCCCCCGATGAAGAAGCTCGAAACAGCCGTTGGTGAACACCACCGTCCCATCGCGAGGCGGTCCGAAACGAGCCACCAGGGTCTGCCTCGAGAGGAGTCTCATTCGTCCAACTCTGCCGACTCGTCCAACTCCGCCAAGATCGGTTCGGCTCCGCGTTCCCGGAGCAGGTTCGCGAGTTTGTGGCCGAGCGCCTGCGGATCGGCCAGGTGTCCCGTGAGGTCGCCACGGACGACACGCTTCCCGTCGGGACTCGCCACGAGCCCCCACAGACGCAGCCTCTCGTCGTAGGCAAGTCCGAGCGCCCCGATCGGCACCTGACACCCGCCGCCCAAGGCCTCGAGACACGTGCGTTCCGCGGTAACCGCTGCGAACGAGTCGGGGTCGTTCAACGCTCCGACGGAACCTCTTGTTTCGGCGTCCTCGGTTCTGGTCACGATGCCGAGGGCGCCCTGCCCGGGGGCCGGAAGCCAGGACGTCCGCTCCAGCCATTCGCTCGCCCGCCCAGCGAGCCCGAGGCGGGTGAGCCCGGCCCCCGCCAGGATGATGGCGTCGAATTGGCCGTCGTCGAGCTTCCGCAGTCTCGTATCGACGTTGCCACGGATGGTCCGTGGTGTCACGTCCCGCCGGAACGCATTCAACAGGGCAACCCGCCGAAGCGAGCTGGTCCCCACGATGGCACCCTCTTTCAGAGAAGCCAGTGTGGTCGAGGCGCCTTCTGGCCCCACAACAACGTCCCGAGGATCGACTCGTCTCGGCGTGGCGGCAATACACAACCCCTCGGGCAACACGGTCGGAAGGTCCTTCAGTGAGTGAACCGCCAAGTCGACCCGTCCACTCAGGAGCGCCTCGTCGAGCTCGCGGGTGAAGAGACCCTTGCCGCTGATCTCGTGAAGGGGCTGGTCGAGGTGCTCGTCACCGACGGTCCGGATGACTTCGAGTGAAACCTCGGATGCACCGTTGGCTTCCAGAGCTGATGCGGTCCAGTTGCTCTGGGCCAAGGCGAGGAGCGAGCCGCGAGTTCCCAACCTGAGGGCGGTCATCGAGTACCTGCGGGCATGGTGAAAATTCGGCGCTGCTCAGTGTGGGTGATCGCGTCTTCGACTGAAAAGTTACCGGATCAGAAGAAGAACACCAGAAAGGCGGCAAGGAGTACCGCAACCCACAGGATCATACTTCCTGTGGGCCAAGTCCGCGCCAGGATTCCTTGGGATCCGTGGCCCCGGCGGGCGCCACGTAACGTGCCCCGAACGACCTCGAAAACCCTTGTGCGTACGGCCGAATCCACTCGCGCCACCGCCCCACCAATACCGTGGACCAAGCGGGGGCCGAACCATCGATAGATCCATTCGGCATCGATGTTCAACGCGCGGATTTCAGGGGGATAGATCCCTCTCTTCATCAACCAAACCACAGCGAGGGCCCCGAAGAGAAGCAGCTGTAATTGGGTCACGATGTGAGTCCAATCATAGGGATGATACTCGGCCTCGAACGGCAGCAGGCTGTAGAGCAGACTCGGGAACGAGCCAATCACAACACACAACACGGCCCCGATCCCCATCGCCCACAGCATGTTCTTGGGCGGCTCTTTGGCACGGATCCCCGAGTCGTGCCCGAAGAAGGAGAAATACGGGATCTTGATGCCGGCGTGCTCCAGAACACCGGCCGACGCGAACAAGAGGAAGGGCCATACCCAGACGTACCCCTCGTCCAGGGCGGCCGTCATCACCATCGATTTGGTGATGAAGGCACTGAACAGGGGGAACGCCGAGATGGCCAACGCTCCGATGACACAGAAGGTGGCCGTAATCGGCATCGTCTTGTACAGCCCCCCGAGATCCGACCCGTTGATGCGGCCCGTCATCTGGAGCACCGAGCCCATGGTCATGAACAGGAGGCCCTTGAAGATCACATCGGCAAATGCGTGCGCCACCGCACCGTTGAGCGCAAGCGCGGTGCCGAGCCCTACTCCGGTCACCATGAAGCCGATCTGATTGATCATGCTGTAGCTGAGCACCCGGCGCAGGTCGTTTTCGATGACAGCGTAGAAGATCGGGAAGCACGTCATCGTGACGCCCACATAAATGAGCACGTCCTCACCCGCAAATGTCCGGACCAACGCGAACACCGCCACCTTGGTCGTAAAGGCACTCAGGAAGACCGTGCCCGTAGGCGTGCCTTCCGGATACGCGTCGGTGATCCAGGTGTGCAGCAGCGGGAAGGCGGCTTTGATCCCGAAGGCGATCAAGATCACCCACCCGGCCATCGAGCCGTCGAGGCTGATCGGTCCGAACGCAATCGATCCGGTCTCGTGGGCCAACATGAGCGCCCCCGACAGCAGTAGGACGCCCGAGAGCACATGGATGACCAAATAACGGAATCCGGCATGGAAGGACCGCTCAGTTTTCCTCGCCCAGATCAGGAACACCGACGTGAGCGCGAGCAGCTCCCAGAAGACGAAGAGCGAGATCAGGTCCCCGGTGTAAACCGCACCGATCGCGCTTCCCGCGTATAACACGGCCGCGGTGTGCTGCACACCGGCACCGTCCTTCTTCTCGAGATGGAGCGCGAACAAGTTCCCCAAGAACGCCGCTAAGTGGAACAGATAGCCGAACATCATGGCCAGGTCGTCCACCTCGAACGGGACCAGTGTGTAGCTCAGCAGCTCCAACTCGATGGTGGCGCCATCCTCGAGCCCCAGCAAGTTGAGAGCTCCGATCACCGGGATCGCGAGCAAGACGACTCGGCGCACGTGCCCCTTGGTCAGAGCCACGACTAGGGCTCCCACCAAGAAGATCAGGACCGGAGGCACGCTACCCATCGTAGTAGTCCTCCGGCCGCATCAGAATGCGCCGCATCAACTTGGCGATGAGGACCAGAACGACGATGCCGAGGAACCCATAGAACGGATAGAAGGCGATCAGGCTCTCCCAGGCGTGGCCCCGGTGGCGGTCGATCACCAGATCCAGCACTGGATCCAAGACTACGAGCACGATGCAGAGGGCGTAAAACACCCTGAACAGGAGTTTCACGTTCTTAGGGTTGTCCCAGACGTGTTGCCGGTCGTCCGACGCACCCACGTGGCTATCGTCGTGGCTGTGACCGTGCTCACTCATAAGCTCACCACCAGCGTCATCAGGTCATAGAACAGCCCCGGATACAGGAAGAGCCCCATGGTGGCGAGTGCTGTGATGATCATCGCGACCACCGCCTGCCAGGGCGCTTCGTGGATCCCCTCTCCGTGGTGGGCGTCCTCGGGCGGCGCACTGAAGAACGCCCGGACCGGCACCTCCAGCAGATAAACCAGGCTCAAGAGCGAACTCACCATGAGGACAACCAGCAGCCCGATCTGACCTGCCTCGAGCGTGCCCATCCCGAGGAACCACTTGCTCCACGCGCCCCCGGCAGGCGGCACGCCGATGATGCTGAGGGAGCCCACGAAGAACGCGCCGAAGGTGATCGGCATGGTACGTCCAAGACCGTGCATCCGGCTGATGTCCGTCTCATGCGCGGCCACCAGCACCGCACCGGCTGCGAAAAAGAGCGTGATCTTCCCGAAAGCGTGCATGGCGATGTGCATGCCGCCACCGATGATGCCCCATTCGTTCGCCAGGAGGGCCCCGAGGACGATGTACGACAGCTGGCTGATCGTCGAATACGCGAGGCGAGCCTTGAGATTGTCCTTCGTGAAGGCCACGAGCGAGCCCAGGATGATCGTGGTCGCCGCGACCCAGGCCAGCCACGTCGTGCTGGCTAATGCGCCCAGAAGGTCCACCCCGAAGATGTATACGGACACCTTCAGGATCGTGAACACGCCCACCTTGACCACGGCGACCGCGTGCAGGAGCGCGGAGACCGGCGTGGGCGCCACCATCGCCGCCGGCAGCCATCGGTGGAAGGGCATCACGGCTGCCTTCCCCGCCCCGAACACGAACAGGACCAGCAGGACGCTCAGCACCCCATTCGAGGCCGTCCCCGCCAGGATGCCGCCCTCCTGGAAATCCAGTGTCCCGGCCAACTGCCACGTCCAGATGATCGCAAGGAGTTGAAAGCCGATCGAGGTCGAGAGCAGAATGCCCAAGTATACACGCCCGGCCTTCCTCGCCTCGGGCGTTCCGTGGTGTGTCACCAGCGGGAAGGTACACAACGTGATCATCTCGTAGAACGCGAACAGCGTGAAGAGGTTCGCCGAAAACGCCACACCCATAGCCGCCGAGATCGCGATCGCGAAGAACGCGAAGAAGCGCGTCTGATTCTTCTCGTGGTGGCCGCGCATGTACCCGACGGCGTACAGTCCGGTAACGATCCAAAGAAACGACGCGACCAGTGCGAACAGCAGGCCCATCGGTTCGACCTTGAGCCCGAGCGAAACGCCGGGCAGAACCTCCAGGATCGGGTGCTCCGGCCGCAGTCCATCCTTGATCGGCCCCACGAGCTGAAGGACCAGCAAGAAAAGGATTCCCGCCGTGCCGATGCCTACGGTATCCCGGACATTGGGCCACTTACCGAGAGCGAGGATAGCAAAAGCCCCCACGAGAGGCAGGCCGACCGCGACGCCGACGATCACCTCCGGAATCACGGCGCGATGCCCATCAACGAACGGGCGGCGCTCCCGGCGACTTCGGCCGTGAACGTGGCGTCGATCCCGAAGTAGAAATTCGCGACGATGAGCACCCAGGTGGGAATCAAGAGCGCCAACGGGGCCTCTACGACGGCTGAAGTCCCTTCACCAGGGAATCCCCCGCCGGGAGATTCCGCATTGGGCGCCTCCTGGAAGTAGGCCGCCTCCACCACCCGCCAGATGTAGACCAGGGCCATGAGCGACGTGGTCAGGACGAGCCCCACCACCAGCCACCACTGCCAACCATCCCGTTCTAGGGCACCGAGGATCAGGTACCATTTGCTGACGAAGCCCACGGTAAACGGCAGACCGATCAGGCTGAACCCGCCGGACACGAAAGCGGCCATGGTCCACGGCATCTTCTTCGCGAGTCCCCGCATCGCCTCGATCTCGACCGATCCGACGCGATACATGACACAGCCGAGTGCCATGAAGAGCCCACCCTTGATCAGCGCATGGTTGAAAAGGTGCAGAATGCCGGCGGTGAGTCCCGTTACCGACGCCATGCTGATCCCGAGGATCATGTATCCGATCTGGGCTATACTTGAGTACGCGAGCATTCGCTTCACATTGGCCTGGAAGATGGCCACCAGCGACATGCTGACGATTGCGACCAGCGCGAGCGGCAGCAGCACCCTGTCGAGTTGCATGACGTCGAACGAAAAGACGCCACCAAAGACCGTGAAGAAGAACCGCAACAGCATGTACACCGCCACTTTCGTCGCAGTCGAAGCGATGAAGGCCGTGACGGCGGACGGAGCGTACGTGTAGGCGTTCGGTAACCAGAAGTGCAGCGGGAAAAGGGCCAATTTGAGGCTGATCCCGATGCTCAAGAAGCCGAATGCGACCGCAACAGTGCGGTTCGGCCCTAGTTCGGCCAGGAGCACCGAGAGGTCGAGCATGTTCAGCGTCCCGGTCATCACGTACATCATGCCGATACCGATCACGATGAACGTCGCGCCGATGCTGCCCATGATCAGATATTGATAAGCGGCGGTGAGGGCGTGCCTGTCCTGGCCCAACGCGATCAGCGCGTACGCGGACAACGACGAAACCTCGAGGAAGACGAAGACGTTGAAGACGTCACCCGTGACAGCGATGCCCAGGAGTCCGGTGAGGCACAGTATGAACGCCGCGTAGAAGAGCGGGATTTTCGCTGCGTCGATTTCCTGCTCGACGCTCTTCAGAGCATAGGGAGTCACGACCGCCCCGATGGCCGTCACGATCACCAGGACGAACGCGTTGACCAGATCGACGCGGTACTCGATCCCCACGGGGGCGGCCCACCCGCCGAGGGCGTAGCTGATCGGTCCCTCAGCTTGAACTTGCGCGAGAAGCCGAATGGCGATCCCGAACGTCGTCCAACTCGTCGCGAGCGCGATGCCCCACGCAATCCGTCCGTGACGTACCATCGCGCACAGAGGCGCCGCGAGCAGGGGGATGACGACCTGAAGGACCGGGAGGTGAGCCGTCATGCGAGGTCGAGGTCGTGGATTTCGTCCTCTTCGATGGTGCCGTACGCCTCATGGATCCGGACCACGAGACTCAATCCGAGCGCCGTCGTGGCGACACCGACCACGATCGCGGTCAGAATGAGCACGTGCGGGAGCGGATTGGAGTAGACCGGATCTCCCTCGCTCATGAGGATCGGGGCTGTGCCGCCCCGAATCTTGCCCATGCTGATGTACAGGATAAAGACGGACGTCTGAAAAATGCTCAACCCGACGATCTTCTTGATCAGGTTCCCCTGAGAAATCAGGATGTAGAACCCGACCATCATCAAGAAGATGAAAGCCCAGTAGTTCACCAATCCGAGGACGTTCATCAACGTACCTGCCGGCGGGCCGCGAACATGTAGAAAATCGCGACCATGACCCCGAACACGGTGGTCAACACGCCCAGCTCCACCAGCAAGATTCCTAATTCCTGCCCGTGCTCGGGGTCGTGCCGGAGGACGTTGTAGTTCAGGAATTCCGCGCCCATGAAGAGCGTCACCACGCCCACACCGGCGTAGATCCACACGCCGAGCGCACCACAGAACCACGCGAAACGAAGAGGGAGTACCCGCTTGGCGGTGTCGACACCATAAATAAGCGCGTACAGGATGAACGCGGCCGCGAAGATCACACCGGCTTGAAATCCACCGCCGGGTCCATAGTCCCCGTGAAACTGAACGTAGAGCGCGAACATCAAGATGAACGGGATGAGGATCTTGGCGCCGATCCTGAGGATGACGTTATCCTCCATGTGCGTCCCCTTCCCGGTCCGGTTTCCCGTCCAGTGTCGCAGACCCCTCGCGCCTGCGGACGCCCCCCATCATCAGCAGCACGCCCACCATCGCCGTGAAGATCACGGTGGTCTCGCCCATCGTGTCGTAACCGCGGTAGCTCGCGAGTACTGAGGTGACCACGTTGGGAATCCCGATTTCGTGTTCCGATTCTTCCAGATAGTGCGGCGCCACATGATGGTGCGCCGGATTGCCCGGATCACCGTAGGGCGGCATGTCCAAAGTGCCGTACACCAGGATCGATCCCGTCACCAGCACGACCAGAAGCGGGACCACCGACGAGCGGGTGGATTTCTTCTGGTCGTGCCCCACCAGCGACAGCGTACCGAGCAACAGGATCGTGGAGATACCAGCTCCCACTGCCGCTTCGGTGAACGCGACGTCGACGGCGTCCAACGCGACGAAGAGACCGGCGGAAAGAAGGCTGTAGATCCCAGCCAGCATGGCTACGGCAAAGAGATTCCGAAGTTTCAGCAGCGCGAGTGCCGTAACCGCGAGCATGGTCAGAAGGAAAAAATCGACCAGGGCCTCTATGCGTCACCCCCTCCCACGTCTACGCGAATCGGCTCCACTTTCCCGTGGAGTGCGGCCCGAGCCAGCGCGTGAGTCGCGATGGGGCTTGTGAAGAGGAGGAAGGCCCAGATCATCAGCAGCCGAACAGTGATCAACCACTCCCCGGACTGAAACGAGAGCCCGGACTGAATCGACAGCCCGACCAGTACCAACCCGGCGCCCATAGTATCGGTCATACCTGCTGCGTGCAGACGCGTGTACACGTCGGGGAACCGTAGGACGCCGATGCCTCCCACCAGGATGAAAAAAAGGCCGCCCAAGATAGAGAGCCAGCTTAATACGTCCCACACCATCAGGACCGACCCCCTCCGATCTCGCTTGCCTTTCCGAGATCGCCGACTTCGAAATATTTCAGAACCGCGATCGTCCCAATGAAGTTGATCAACGCGTACACCAGCGCCAGATCCAGGAATTCCGGCCGGCCGACCAGGAATCCTAGCACCGCAATCAGCAGCACGGTCTTGGTACCGAGAGTGTTGAGGGCGAGGACCCGGTCGTACAGGGTAGGCCCCAGCAACGCACGAATCATGGCCAGCGTCATGCCGATTCCGATTCCCACCGCGGCTACAGCAAACATCAGGACACACGCTCCACTATCGACACACGTTGATCCATTTCGTCCTCTTCCCGGCCGTCGACGTCCTTCCAGGTGAGGGCGTGGATCTCCAATTGATCGCCCTCGACCCCCGTCGTGATCGTGCCGGGGGTAAGCGTGATGGAATTGGCATACAACACGCGCCCGAGATCGGTCTTTTGGGTGGATCCGAAGACAACCATGATCGGGCTGATGGGAAGCTTGGGCGAGAGAATGACCTTCGCGACGTTGATGTTGGCGACCAGAATTTCTTTCAACAGCCAGGGGAGGTACAGAAGGAAACGGCCAACCCAATAAATCGAGACGCCCTCGTGGTCAGCGACGTCCATACGATTGGCGATATAGACCGTGAGGGCGCAAGATCCCACGCCGAAGCCGACGAGCAGCGCGCTGTCCCAATGGCCGGACAGCAACAGCCAGGTGGCGAAGAGTATTACCCAGAGACCTACGATGCGCGCCAACCCAGTCGTCCTTTCTTGTTATTCGGTGCGCTCTGGACGGAACCGTCCATGCAATTTTTCGGAGCGCAACCTACCAGTTTGACTGGGCCCCGTCCACGATGCGCTGGGCGATAAGTTCGATGGCCTCGTGGAGTCCGATCTCTTCGGGCTCCCCTTCGAGGTACTGGCCTTGCGTGCTCAGGCCCAAGTTGTCCCACAGGATCACGTCCTCGACACGGTCAATCAGCTCCACCTCGACGCGGATGCTCACCTGGCGCTGGAGCACGTCCACTGCGCCGACCTGGTCCGCCCGAAAGAGAGGAGCGGTCAGGTCGTAACGTACGATCCGTCCCTGAACCACGGCATCCGCTACGTCTGCTCCCGCGTTGGTGACACCTAGAGCACCCGGCAGTGTCTGCAAGAGTTCTTCGTGGATCTCCTGCGTGAGCTCGAAACGGTTGGTGTCGTTGTCGAAGGGGAGTATGGCGATGGTCCGGATGTGGTCCGGAAAACTACCCGAGCGGAAACCGTAGTTGCAGCCGGTCGAGCCGAGCACCACGATTAACGTAAGACCACCGGCCACTCGGCCAACGAAGTTGACTCGTCTAAAGGTGCGGGCTCGCCCGAACACGCTTACACGGCCAAACACGTCAGGGAACCAGATACCAGATGTCCGACGGATGGGAGTCCACCCTCTCGACGGTGCCGACCGCCACTTTGAGTTGACTACGAGACGACAGATTGCGGTACGTGGCCTCCGAGGGCAACTCCCTTCCGCCCCCCCAAGCTAGGAGGACCCGGTGCACTGCATGTCCCTCTTGGTGCACCTCCACTTGGGCTATGCGCCCGGAACGAAACAAGTATTGTAGCTCGTCCCCGTTGGGGAGGCCGTAGTCCAAGCGGAAATCATCGCCGTCGAACTCGCCGTAGAGCCGTGTCGCATCCTCTCCCGGTCGGAACGTGCCCAAGAACGCCCAGAGCAAAGCCGGGGAAGGCACGAAGTCCAATGCCCTTTCCTCGCGGGCCCAGAGCTCATCCTCAACCAAGCCGGCAGACAAAACCGCCTCGTTGTCGCCCGTGAACAGGTCGAGACGGGCGCGATCCGGGTCCTGAAGGCGAGCGTACCCGTCCCCGTCGAGCTGGAGATCCGGCGCATCTACCCTCCACTCGAAGAAGACCGTCGACGTAGCTGGGAAGGGATTCTCGCCGCTCGCCCGCAGCACGGTCCGATCCATATCCAGAATTGGAGAGGGATTTTGCAGCCGGAGCGATCCGCCAGCGCACGCAGTGCTCGAGACAACGAACCCAAGAGCCACGAGATTCAAACGGAATTTCATACGGTTATCCTAAGAGAAGCCGCCTTCCCCGTGTAATACACCCGGTTTACTTTCCGATCCCCATGTCTGAGAAACCCATCTATTTCGCAAGCGACATTCACCTCGGGTCGGTACCTACCGAGGCCGAGCGAGCTTTTGTGCGCTGGCTGACCTATACCGCCGCTCATGCGTCCGAGCTGATCCTCAACGGTGATATTTTCGACTTTTGGTTCGAGTACGGCTCGGTAATTCCAGGCGGACACACACGAACGCTAGGAGCACTGGCCGATCTAGTCGACGGGGGTCTTCCCGTGACCCTCATGGGGGGGAACCATGATTGGTGGGGCGGAAAATTCCTCACGGACGACATCGGCCTCACCTTCCAGCAGGGTCCGATCGTGCGCGAGTTGGCGGGGTTGAAAACCTTCATCGCTCATGGGGATGGTTTGGGCCGAGGTGACCTCCCGTACCGAATCCTCAAGACCGTGGTGCGGAGCAGAAGCGCACGATGGCTCTTCCGTTGGCTCCATCCGGACGTGGGCACGGCCATAGCCCGCCGCATCTCTCGGACTGCAGCTCTGGTTGGGAACCCCTCCGGGGTGGAGCAGGCTCGCTCGAAGGTGCTGTACGAATGGGCCGTCGAAAAGTTGGTCACCGACGGCGATCTCGATCTGATCGTCCTGGGTCACGCCCACATCCCGCTTCTGCATGAGGCGGCGCCAAGTCGCTTCTACATCAACCTGGGGGATTGGATCAACCACCGTAGCTACCTCGTGCTCAGGGAGGGAGAGCGCCCTTCCCTGAAGCGATGGGAAGCCGAGAACCAACGGCCTAGAACGCCAACCTGAATCCAAACTCGACGCCCATTTCCGGAAGCGGACGGATCACGGTTTCCAGCGGTTCGGGGAAATCCGCCAGATGCGTCGCCACGAACGCGTCGGCCCCGCCCAGGAGCAGGAAGAACACGGCGAAGGCAATCCAATCTTCTCGCTGCTGCCGCCGAATTTCTTCAAGCTGGAGCGCGCTCACCACCCCCAAATCCGCCTCGAGTAACGTTGGCAGATCGAGAGGATCGATCATGGGGTCCGCCATCAGCCGCTCGGATGCGTCGAGACGCCGCATGTCGAGGATGTCGCTCGCACTCCCCAGCAATTGGTTGGACTTCAGGATCATCCACACGGCAAAGGACTCGACGACGAAGTAAAAGGCGCCCCGCCCCGGCGATCCGGCCACCGCCTGACCCCAGCCTGGAATCACCATCGATCTCGCGAACGCCCCACCAGCGGAGGGCCCGGGACTCCCTGTGGTCTCCGCGGCCTGGGCCGAATCCTGGGGAGCGCCAGCCCCTGGTTCCTGCCCCGCGAGAGCCGGCGGAACGCCTAGGAGCACGGTGGCCAGCACGATGGCCTGGACCCGATGACGGGAGCGTGTGGGAATCAAACCCACCAACCCGGCTGGCATGCACACGTGTGCTTTAGCGCGCTCCACCCAGGGTCATCCTTGTGGGTAGGAAGAGGGTGTTGTCGAGCCCGGCGGTGCGGTCCGGGGTCCCCTCGCGGTAATCCGGATCCTGGAGCATGCCGAGGAAGGCCTCTCGGGACGGATACATGATAAATAACAGCTCGTCCCACTCTTCGTCTCCCACCAGGGGCTGCTCTCCCACCAGGCGCAGCACTGGCCGTCCGCCAAGCTCGGCGATTAGGGGGAAGGTGTTCGCGGTGTAGCGCTCATAAGCCTCCCGACCCTCCTCTCCCTTGTAGCGCAGGAGATTGATGTTGAAGTAGGCGTCGGCGCCCGCGGCATCGACTGTGGGTACGTCCCCGTCATCGTCCAACCTGGTCAGGCCCTCTGCCGGCCGGAACGCGTATAACAAGGTCGCATCCAGACCCTCGTCTCGGTGGGGTAGTGCCTGGAGATACTCGGGATCTTGGGACATGTCGAGGAAAGCGGCCCGGGAGGGGTACTTGACGATGACCACCTGCTCCCACTCCGAGCCTGGGCCCAGGAGCCCCGCCACCTCCCCTCCATAGAGGATCTCACCACCCCGCCTTCTGATTTGTTGGATGGCGATCGCGCCGTAACGCCCGTAGGCCGCCCGCCCTCCGTCGGGTTTGAACTTCAACAGGTTCAGCATGATCACTGGACCATCGTCGGGCTGCTGGCCCAAGGTCCGGAGGCGTTGTGGGGTGGGGAAGATGGGACTCTGGGAAGACGGTTCCTGTGAATAGACGCTGCCTGCGAGGAAGAAGAAGGCGCTCCCGAGGACGAATCCAAGCGCGGCAATGGGAAGTTTCATGATCAGGCCCTCCAAGAGTTGACGTCGCCTCGGCCTCTCCCCCGATGGCGGGAGCGTGTGGGAATCGAACCCACCAACCCGGGGGTTAGCCGGGCGAGCTGGTTTTGAAGACCAGTGAGGCCACCAGACCTCCTCCGCCCCCATGTAGCTGTGGTTCCATCAAATAGCTCAGTCGGCATAGGCACACTGTAGATAGACTTCTCGCACCTGTCTACTGACGTAACGCCTTCAGGTCGTTGCCCGCCGGTTCCTGAAAGGCCTCAAGCCCAAACTCCGGGAGGCTTGCAATGAGGTGGTCGAAGATGTCCGCCTGGAGGTCCTCGTAGTTGCCCCAGTCCGTGTCGTTAGAGAAGCAGTAGATCTCCAGGGGCAGGCCCTGAGGCCCAGGCTGAAGCTGCCGCACCAGGAGCGTCATGTCCTGGTGGATCGTGGGATGGTTACGCAAATAGTGAAGCACATACGCCCGGAACGTGCCCACGTTCGTGAGGCGCCGTTGGTCCGTAACGACGTCGTCGCCCGGGACTTCGCGCGCGTTGGCGACCTCCAGGTCCTTCTGCTTGGTCTGCAGGTAGTCGTGCAGAAACTCGAAACGGGAGAGCTGGGCCACCTCCTCGTTCGAAAGGAAATGTATCGTGCCCATGTCCAGGTGGAGGGCCCGTTTGATGCGTCGACCACCAGACTCGCTCATCCCCCGCCAGTTCTGGAACGACTCGGAGATGAACTTGTGTGTGGGGATCGTGGAGATTGTCTTGTCCCAATTCTGGATTTTCACCGTGTGCAGCGCGATGTCGATGACATCGCCGTCGGCGTTGGCCTGGGGCATCTCCACCCAATCTCCGAGGCTGATCATGTTGTTGGACATGATCTGGACACTGGCCACCAACGAGAGGAGCGTGTCCTTGAAGACCAGCATCACAACCGCTGTGAGCCCCGCCAGGCCCGACAGGAAGACCACGGGGTTGATATCTGCCAGGATAGACACCACCAGGATGCCCGCGGCCACGTAGAGGAAGATGTTGAGGACTTGGAGGTAGCCCTTGATGGGGCGGTTCTTGGCCTCGGAGTAAATCTCGTTGTAGATGTCGTTGCCGGCGTGCAGCAGCCCCCCGGCGGCTGTGGTGAGGGCGATCACCACCCATGCCAGAGATACGCGGCGCACGAGAATCGCCGCAGCGAGCAAGAGTCCCTCCTGGTTCGTCACCTCAAGATCGACGGCCGGCGTGTCAGCCAGCATTTCGGGACCGACGCCAAGCGCCCAGCCGATTCCAACGTAGGTCACCAGCGCCGGCGCGACGTTGGCCAGCTTGTGGAAGATCCTTTGCTCAATGAAGCGATCGTCCCACGTGGACTGAGTCCTGCTCGCCACACGGTGGACCAGCCTCAGAAAAATACTGCGCGCCACGAAGTTGGTGGCCCACGCCAAGAGGGTCAGGGACAACACCCCGCTGACGGCCCGAAGCCAGGGGTTCGCGGCTATGCTAGACAGTAAATCCTGCATCGTGTTTCCTCAGTTCAACGGCTAAAAAGACTCAGACCTCAACCACCTTCGACTGTCGACTCGCCCCCGCCCTCCATCATCACCGTCCGGATCGGGAACGGGATCTCGATGCCTTCGTCGTTGAAGCGCTGATGCAAACGCTTGATGAACTCGTGTTTGACGGGACCCTGGCTTTGGAACTCACGCACCATCATGCGCATGTCGAAGTTGATGCTGGAGTCCCCGAAGGTGTGGTAGCGGACGATCGGGTCTTCCCCCGGCACACCACCATCCACCTCGCCGAGCACCTCCTTGGCCACCTCCAGGGCGACGACCTCCACGTGCTCCAAGTCGCTGTCGTAGCTGACACCGACTTCCAGAGTGACCCACAGCGCCTTTCTCGGCATCGAGAAATTTTTCACGATGGAGGACGCGAGTAACGAGTTGGGCACAGTGACGAGGTTCCCGTCGGGGAAGGTTTGAATGGTCGTGTTCCGGCCCTTCACGTCGGTCACCCAGCCCTCTTCCCCTGAAGACAGACAGATGTAGTTCCCTTGACGCACCTGCCTGGACAGGATGATCTGGACGCCGGCGAAGAGGTTTCCCAGCGTATCCTGCAGCGCGAGGGCAATCGCGATACCCCCGATACCGAGTGCGGTGATCAGCGCCGTGATGTCGATGCCGAGGTTCTGGAGGATGATGAAGAGGCCCAGCACCCCGACAGCGATCCGAGCCAGGTTGACCACCAGCGTCGGCGACTTGATCGTCCCGCCCGCGCGGCCTGATACCATCTCGACCGCTCCCCCCACCACGCGCATCACGGCGATCACGGCGGAGCCGAGCACGATGACCATGAGCACGCTTCGAGTCGTGTTCACCAGCAGCGGGTCCAGAGCGCCCACGTTGAGCGCAAGGTAGAGACCGCCAGCGACCAACCAGATGGTCCCCACCCCACGGATGGACCCGATGAGCATGTCGTCCCACTTGAACCGGGTCTGTTCGGCCAGTTTGTGTATCCGCCGGATGATGACGAACTCCAACAGGACGCCCAACACGAAGCCGCCGAAGACGAAACCGAGGCGTTGAACCCATGGATTATCGAGGAGTTCAGTCATGACGGGATGCGTGCGATCAGGTCGATTTCCACCGCGACATTCTTGGGCAAAGCCCCGGCCTCTACCGTCGCCCGAGCAGGACGATGATCCCCGAAATGTCTTGCGTACACCTCGTTCATCTCTCCAAAGGTGGCCATGTCGGCAAGATACACGGTGGTTTTGACGACGTGGTTCAGAGAGCCCGCCGCCTCACCGAGAACAGCAGCCAAGTTGTTCATGACGCGATCGGTCTGCTCCGCGACCCCACCCTCGACGACCTCTCCGGTAGACGGGTCTAGGGGAATCTGGCCGGATGCGAAGACCCACTCCCCCGCCACCACAGCCTGGGAGTAGGGGCCGATGGCAGCCGGCGCTTCAGATGTATCAATTAACTTAAAATTGTTCACGCGCTCGCAACTCCTAGCTGAAATACACACAGCATTTTAGGACTCACCGTACCCACCGACCTCTCGAGCCACCCCTGGATCCTCTACGCCGCCCGCGGCCTGCTCGTAGAGCTCGGCCCTCGTCACCGTGGCCACGCCGGGCTTGGACACCTGGACGGCTGCCGCGTGGTTCGCCATAACGGCCGCCTCGGACATCGACGCACCGAGCGCCAACGCGAGCGAAACCACTGCGGTCACCGTGTCCCCTGCACCGGAAACGTCGAAGACGGCTCGATCCGACGCGGGGAAAAGTGTGGTGCCTTTCCCGGTCGAGCACAACACCATCCCTTGCCTGCCCAGAGTCAGGAGGAGGTGATCGCAGTCCAGCCGGGAGCGTGCCTCCTCCATCCAATCGGCATCCCCGGGAAGGACGGGCTCTCCCAGTGCATCCTCCAACTCCTTGGCATTCGGCTTGAACACGGTGGCCGATCCGTATCCGAAGAATCGTCGACGCTTCGGATCCACGATCGTGGGTACTCCTTCCCCCCCTCGCACCGTCGAGGACTTCTTCGATGATCTCGGGAACCAGCACGCCCTTGTCGTAGTCCTCCAGCACAACCGAGGCACAGGCGGCGAGTCCCCTACGGGTTTCCTTTCGAAGTAGCCGAACGGTGTCGGTACTCACGTCGTCCGAGTCCTCCCGGTCGATGCGCACGACCTGTTGGTGCCCCGCCAAGACCCGCGTCTTTACCGTCGTCGGTCGCTCCCCAATCTCCACCAAGCCTGCGATGCCCACGCCGAGTCCTCTGAGGCACTCTCGGAGCTCGTATCCTGCATCATCACTACCCACGCACCCGACCAGGTCACATTCGGCACCGAGCGCAACCACGTTGGCCGCGACATTGGCGGCGCCGCCCACGCCCACCCACTCCTTGTCCATTTGAACGACGGGTACCGAAGATTCCGGCGAGATCCGCGTTACGGAACCCGAAACGTATCGATCGAGCATTAGGTCCCCGACGACGAGCACCCGTGCCTGCTCAGAGCGCTCCAGGATGCCCTTGATACAGCCGGCCGACAATAGGGCCCCGCCCCCTTTTCGGATCACCCTCCTAGTGTCTGTTCCAGGGCTTCGAGGAATTCCGCATCGCCTTCCGGAATCGGACCGATTCGAGCGAAGCGGATCACACCTTCCCCGTCGATGAGATAGGATGTGGGGTACCCCTGCGGCATGAAAGAATCCGTGCTCACCATACCCGGATCGAGCAGGATATCGTAGGTAACGCCCATCTCCTCGAGAAAATCATTCACCTGGTCGAGGGCGGAGGGAGAGTCAACGGAAACCCCCACGATCATCAAGCCGCGATCCTGATTCTCCTCATAAACGGCCTGGAGATAGGGTGTCTCGAACCGGCACGGGGCGCACCACGTGGCCCATAGATTCACGAGGGTCGTCTGCCCCGCGTAGTCGGCAAGAGCGACGGTACGGGTGCCGTCGAGCGACGTCGCCTGAAACTCTGGCGCCTGATCGCCGACTTGCGGTGGTGAGGGCAGATCGCTCGGGGCACACGCTGAAACCCAGAACAAGAGGGCTAGTGTCGCCCGCACCGCCGGGCTCATTGTAAATCCTCGCTTGTCCTTGCCACTCTCACACGTCCGCCATCGCCCGCCTGTGTCCACGCGAAAACCACCCGGCCCATGCCGTCTCGGATCATTTGCGGGAACCCACTGTCCCGAGCTGCAGATGTCGTGGTCACAAGCAAGTCCTCTCCTATTCGGCCGTCGGGCCACACCTGGCGCACCAGAATTTCCGCAACGCGGGGCCGCCGCTCCACCCACATGACCAGTGCTGAGCCATTCTCGAGCCACAGCACGTCGACCCGCCCGAGAGATGTGCCATCGTCAACGCGGATCGCTTCTCCGAAGTGTACACCGCCGTCGGAAGAAAAAGCCACCTGTGCCTTGCGTTCGTTTCCGACACCGGTAAACCACGCGACCACGAGCTCGTCTCCTCGAGCCGCGACGGCCGGACCATTCACCGGACAGGCCGGAATCACCCAGCCGTCTCGATGGACGGGTGTACCCTCCGTCCACTGCCCATCAACCATGCGGGTGATGTATATGTCTCGCACTTCCCCCTCGGACCGATCCCGATAGACGACAACCGGGCCGGACGCCGAGATGGCCGCGTCCGTTTGACAGCAATCACAGACGCGCTCATCGAGGACTGATTCCAGACCCGGTACTCCATCCGGATCAAGGGAGCGGTATCGTAGCGCCATCGCCCCCGGGGTGCCTTTCTGTCCGTCCATGTCGACCGAGTTCCGGGCGTCCAGCCAAACCAGGCCGGTCCCCCCATCGTTCAGGAGAAATTTCGAGACGAAACCATGCTCCGTGCGGGTCTCATCCGTATGAGGCCTCAACGGCTCGGTCCATGTAAGACCTCCATCCGTCGACTGTGCCACCCGAATACCGTAGTCGTATCCCCCGTCCGGGCCACGAACGAGCCAGTGAGCAACCAGTAGATCCGGCTCCAGGATTTCTACTGAAGCGAAGTCCGCCCAATTGACGAAAAATCCCCTCTCCTCCGTCGAGCTCGCGACAGTAAGCGCCGGACCCCAACCAGCATCATCGAGCATGGCCGTTTTAACGGTCCAGGCATCTCCGTCATCACTTTCTTGCCAGCTTAGTACAACCTTGTCCCCGTGGGTGGACAGTCCAGGCCATAGACTGCCCTCTCCCAAGGGCGGATTTAGTGGTTCGATCTCACCTGGATCGACCCCACGCGGACCCCCATCGAGGCAGGCCGTCGCGCTCAGACAGGTCGCCAATATCCCTATCCGAAAGGATATCATCGTTTCCTTGTTTGAAGACAAAAGCAGACACCGCTATGCGCCACCGGTCACAGGCAAGAATCTTGCAGCGGCGACTGAGCGGAGTAAAGGGCCACCGGTGGAACCCGTGGGCCCGTACCGAGGGTTCCTGGGTTGGGCAATCGAGTTGGAACGGCTCGGTGGATTGGTTCGCCGGGCGGTAAGGCAGTAACTTGGACGCAAGCGAAAGCACCGGCCAACAGAGGAATCACATGAATTTTCATACTCGTTCGCACCCGTCTGGCTCTGGGACCTCTCGCGGCCTCCTCGCTGCGCTGCTCTTGGCCCTGTCCGTTAGTGCACTCCCGGCCTCCGTATCCGCTCAGTACTTCGGGCGGAACAAGGTCCAGTATGAGACGTTCGACTTCAAGATCCTCAAGACCCCGCACTACGACATCCATTTCTATCCGGAAGAGGGCGAAGCGGTCGAGGACGCGGCGCGTATGGCTGAGCGGTGGTACGAGCGGTTCGCGCGCATATTTCAGCATGAGTTCGAACGGCCCAAGCCGATCATTCTGTATGCCGACCACCCCGATTTTCAGCAGACGAATACACTCTCCGGTAACCTGAGTGAGGGCTTGGGAGGCGTCACCGAGTCGCTCAAGAATCGCGTGATCATGCCTCTGACGGGCTCGTACGCTGATACCGACCACGTCCTTGGGCATGAGCTGGTTCACGCATTCCAGTACAACTTGGCGGAAGCCTGGGCCGGGGCGGGGATACGCGGGCTGTCACTCCTTCCGCTCTGGGTGATCGAGGGGATCGCGGAGTACTTTTCTGTCGGGCAAGAAGACGCACTTACGGCCATGTGGCTTCGCGACGGCATTCGAAGGGGAGCGCTACCTACGCTCGGGCAACTGAGCTCCGGGGAGATCTTCCCGTATCGGTTTGGGCATGCGTTCTGGGCCTTTATGGGAGGCATGTTTGGTGATGACCGTGTCGCGGACATATTCCGGAGGGCACTCCGCATCGGATGGGAGCCCGCCCTCGCTCAGGTAGTTGGCATGGGCTCAGACAGTCTCTCGGCCAGGTGGAGAGAGGCCGTCGAGGCCGAGTACCTTCCCCTCATGGCCGGAAGGCAAGCTCCGGGTGAGTCCGGAGCGCTGCTCCTGGCCCCATCCACCGGGGCGGGGCGGCAGAACGTTGCTCCTTCGGTGAGTCCGGACGGGAGGTACGTCGCTTTTCTCTCCGAGAGAGATCTCTTTGGGATCGACATGTTCCTGGCCGATGCGCGGACCGGCGAGATCCTGAAGAAGTTGGTCAGCGCCAACTCCGACTCTCATTTCGATGCGTTGCGGTTCATCGACTCGGCGGGAGACTGGTCGCCGGACGGCACCCAGTTCGTCTTCGCGGTGTTCGCCGATGGAGACAATGAGTTGGCGATCGTGGATGTGGAGAGCGGGGACGTCACCCAGAAAATCCCGCTCGAGGGCATCGGGGCCATTACCAGTCCGGCCTGGTCCCCGGACGGTCAATTCATAGCTTTTTCCGGGCTCACTGGGGGAGTGAGCGACATCTATACTTGGGATGTCTTCACTGGCGCGCTCAGACAGCACACAGACGACAAACACGCCGACCTTCAGCCCACCTGGTCGCCGGACGGATCGACCATCGCTTTCGTCTCCGATCGGGGGGCGATTACGAACTTCGAACGCCTCCAGTACAGTGAGTCGCAGATCGCATTCCTGGACGTGGCCTCGGGCCGAGTATCCACGCTCAGTGTCTTCGGCGAGGTCAAGCACATCAATCCGCAGTATTCCCCAGACGGCCGTAGCCTCTACTTCGTCTCGGATCAGGACGGCTTCAGCGATATCTACCAGTATGTGTTTGAGTCTCAGGACGTTCGCCGTATCACCCGGCTGCAGACCGGCGTGAGCGGGATCAGCGCAATTTCGCCGACTATGTCTGTGGCTCGAGATGCCGGAACGATCCTCTTCACCGTGTTCGACGCAACCGAATTCCACGTCTACAGCCTACAGGCCGGTGAGGCCGACGCGGGGGGCGAAGAGATCACCGTATCCTCTTCACCCCAGGCGGGCCGTCTCCTTCCGCCGGAGGAGCCGGCACGGCCGAGCCGGATCGCCAGTTACTTCGAGGATCCGCTCATGGGCCTGGTCCCGACCGGAACCTACCTCGTCGAGAACGCGCGCGAATACGACTCCTCGCTCGCTCTCGATTACCTGGGGCAACCCTCCCTAGGCGTGGGCACCGACCGATACGGGGCTTACGCCTCCGGCGGGGCTTCGGCGTATTTCAGTGACATGCTCGGTAACCAAACGCTTGGTGTCATGGTTATGGCCCAGGGGACGTTGAAGGACTTAGGCGGGCAGGCCTTTTTCACGAATCAGGCGAAACGCCTCAATTGGGGGGTATCAGGTGGTCGGATCCCCTATATGCAGGGCTACTCGTATTATTCCGAAAACCCTGACGGCACCATTAGCATCATTGAGCAGATCCAGCGCATCTATGTGAACCAGGCCAGTCTGATGGGGGCCTATCCGTTCTCCACGACGCGTCGTGTGGAGGGTAACATCGGGGTCCAGCGCTACTCCTACGACTTTGAGCAACGGGAATCCGTCTTCGACCCCTACGGGTATTTTATCGGCAGCATGGTAGACCCACTCCCATCTCGGCCTGCCATCAATCTCGCCTCGGCTTCCGTCGCTCTGGTCGGCGACAAGTCCAATAGCGCCTTCACCGGACCTGTGTCGGGCGGACGTTTTCGGCTGGAGGTGAGTCAGTCCGTGGGCTCGGTCAATTTCACCTCCCTCGTGCTGGATGTCCGGCGATATTTCAACCCCAACAAAAACATCACTTTTGCGGCTCGAGCTCTTCACTTCGGGCGCTACGGAAACAGTTTGGAAACGGACCGGTCTGTGGCGACCATTCAACCCTATTTCTTGGGGTACGAAACGTTCACTCGTGGGTACGCGTACGAAAGTTTCCAACCAGAGGAATGTGCCGCATCGGCCGCGGAAACAAACGCCGCTGTGGGCAGCTGCCCCGCGTTCGATCGCCTCTTCGGTCACCGCATCGGGGTCGCCAACCTCGAGGTTCGGATTCCGCTCTTCGGGACCGAGCGGTTAGGGCTCTTCAATTTCTCGTACCTGCCTACTACACTCTTCGCCTTTGGCGACGTCGGAGTCGCCGTCAACAACTTTGACCAGCTCAGGTTCGAGTTTTCACGCTCGGGTGGGCAGCGCGTACCGGTGTTCTCCGTGGGCGGCGGAGCCCGCTTCAACATCTTGCAGTTCTTGATTCTGGAAGTCTATCGAGCCTATCCGTTCCAGCGCCCGGACAGGGGAGCACACTGGGGTTTCGTGCTGTCGCCGGGGTGGTAGAGGCTAGAAGACCGACATTTTGATGTAACGCCCCGGGTTCTCCCGGATGTCATCCAGCAGAAGGCGTGCGCTCTCGATCGCACCGGTCAGGTTCGTGTAGAGTGTATCACTGGCCCAGAGACGGCCCAGTGTGCCCTGGCCATCTTCGATGTGCGTCAGGATCGTCTCGAAGGATTGGACAGCCCCCTCGATGCTTTCCGACGTGGTGTTGAGGCGCGCCATGAGCGTGTCCGCTACGGCCAGAGCGCTCGTCAGGTTTCCCCGCACCTCCGGACCGGTCGCCTCCGCAAGCCCATCGGCGGCGGTGGTCAACGACTGTATCAACTCCCTGACGTCCTCGCTCTCGGATTCGATGGTACTCGCGATATCCGAGAGTTCACCCACGAGCTTGTTCAGGCCCTCGGCGCTTCCACCGATGGCCTCCAGGTTCTCCTCTGACAGCAGGCGGCTGACTCGATCGAGAACAGCTTGCCCCATTTCGCCCAAGGACTCCGTATCATCGAGTAGGCCTTTCACGGCGCTTCCCGGTAGCGACGCCCCGCCACCGATCGTTCCGGGCCCGGGGCCCGGGACCACTTCCACGGTTTTGGGATCCATCAGTCCTAGCGTCACAACCTGAGCGTGTGAGCCCTCAGGGATGGGCCACTGGCCCTCTATCTCGAGGGTAACCATGACGTTCTCACGGTCCCCAGCCATCTCGAAGCTGTGAACCCTTCCGATGGTCACGCCACGCATCTGGACGGGAGCACCCTTGTTGAGCCCCATCACATTATCGATGTCGGTCGTGATCTTGTACCGTCCACGGAAAAACGCAGGATCGGTCAACCAAAAGAGAAGAATTATGGTCGCAATCAAACCACCCAACACAAAAATTCCGATGCGAACCTGTTGGCTCCCGGACCGCTCGGGCACCAACTCCTCTTGCACGTGGGAGGACCCTGGAATCTCATTTGCTGTCAATGGATGCTCCTGTTCAACGAATCGTCATTCAAGTGATCTCCAACGTATCCAGTGCCGCGGTGGCGGCCTTTCGATCCGTAAATGCGTTCACCACCGGGTCGTCGCTCGCCAGAAAATCGGCCGGCAACCCGCAAAAACGGAGGCGCCCTCCCTCCAGCATCGCGACCCGATCACACATCTCGAGGCCCCCCTCGATATCGTGGGTGACCAACAGAGATGTGACCTTCAACTCGTCCGAAAGCTGGGTGATGAGTCTTTCGATGGCCGCGGTGTTGACTGGATCGAGACCGGTGGTCGGCTCGTCCCAAAGCAGGATTTCCGGGCGTCCCGCGATGGCCCGGGCGATTCCTACACGCTTCTTCATCCCACCCGACAGCTCGGACGGAAGCTTATCCAGCACCTGCTTTGGATCTAGGTTGACGAGCTCCAACGACTCCGAGACCTGGTGTGCCACCTCGTTCGCTCCCATCCCTTTCAGGGTCTCTTCCGGAATCCCGATCTCGACGTTCTCGAAGACCGTCAACGAATCGAACAGGGCGGCGTATTGAAAAACGAACCCGACCATTCGGCGGATCCTCTCGAGCGCATCGCGCCCTCCGAAATACACGGATTCTCCGCCCACGGTCACGTCTCCCCGATCCGGGGTGACCAGGGCGATGGTGGTCTTGAGAAGCACACTTTTCCCGGTTCCGGAAGGGCCGAACAGCGCAAACATCTCACCCGGCTCCACGGAGAGTGTCACACCCGTGAGGACTGGGACGTCGAACGCTTTGAACACGTTGCGATACTCGATCGCCGCCCCCGACCCGTTTACGCCAACGGACACGGCCCGGCCTAATTAAGGAAAAGTGGAGGGAACAGGGCGTCGATGACCAGGATCGTCAGCGTCATGAATACCACCGAGTGTGTCGTCGATCTCCCGACTCCCTCGGCCCCGCCGCCCGTTCGGAGGCCCATGTGGACCGCGATGAGTGGGATCGCCACGCCGAACACCAGGGCCTTCATGAGCGAATAGAGCAGGTCGTAATTATGCCAGAATAATTGCGCGCCGTAAAAGAAGGTCTCCCGGCCCAGTCCGAGGGTCACCTGAGCCGAAAGCATCCCCGTGGTGATACCGGTGAGGTTGGCCATGGCTACTAGGAGCGGCATCGAGATGATCATCGCCAGCACTCGTGGTGCGGCTAGGACCTCGATCGGATCTCGACCCACCGATATAAGCGCGTCCACCTGCTCGGAGACCTTCATGGTACCCAGCTCGGCCGTGATCCGGGCGCCGACCCTGCCCACCATCACGATAGCCGTGAGGACCGGACCCATTTCGAGTATGACACTCTCCACCACGACGGATCCCATGACGTAGAGCGGAATCTGACTCTGCATCTGGTAACCACCCTGCTGGCTCGTCACGATACCGATGAGCGCGGCCGCGATTAACACGATCATGATGCTCTGGATACCGATGATATTGAGCTGTCGCACGATGTCCCGGCGAGATACACGGAGGCGCACGCAGGCCACACCTATGTGCCACGCCAGCAGACCGATCTGCCCCGCGTGTCCGGCAACCGAATTAGCCACACGCTCAAACGCGATGAAAGACCGGCCTAGGAAGCCGTGCGGGGATAAGACCGATGAGGATTGGCGGCTCACATGCTCCAACCGTCAAGAAGGGGGCTTTCTTTGTGAACAATTCGGCGCCGAAGGTTCGACTTTTTTCCCTTGGAAATCAAGGAGTTTCAGCGCGTCCTAGTCCCATTTGCAAGTCTCAGGCCACTCGGGTTACGGGTCTCAGGCCGCTCGCGATCAGACCTGGCGCACGTTATGCTCGTGGTCCCTCTCGCCTTCAGACGAAACACAAGGCTCGCTGACCGCCATTGTCTAGAACCACTCTGTTCAAAAGGAAAGAATCATGACAACGATCAGGAAGTTGGCACTCGCTACGGTGATTCTCGTGGTAGGGGCTTCCTGCACCGCAGATGCCTCACCCCCAGCGACCTCTTTGCCCGATGGCGTCCTGCCGCCGGCAATTCTCGGGATGGCCCCTCCGCTGAGCGGTCAATCAGTCTCCTACTATGCCAGCGATGAGGCCGCCGTAGGGTATTTGGCCGTCCCCGAGGGTGAAGGCCCATTCCCTGCCTTGATTATAATCCATGAGTGGAATGGTCTGGTGGACCGTGTCCGCGAGGTAGCGGACGCGATGGCCGACGAGGGTTACGTAACGCTTGCCGCAGATCTCTACTCCGGCCAAGTCGGAACGACCGGCGCTGAGAACCGAGTTCTGATGTCAGAACACTTGGCGGACCCCGACGCCATGGTCGCCAATCTCGATGCCGCCGCGCGATTTCTGCGGGAGCGGGACGACGTGACCGGCCGTGTCGGCGCGATGGGGTGGTGCTTCGGAGGTGGCGTGGCGCTCACCTACGCTCTGGGCGGGGAGCACCACGAAGCGACCGCCATTTTCTACGGAAGTCTCGTCACCGATCCGGCGGTGCTCGCGTCGATCGACCACGAGGTGTATGGGAGCTTCGCCGAGATGGACAACGGCATTCCGCCGGAGCAGGTGAACGAATTCGTGTCAGCGCTCCAGTCTGCTGGAGTCGAGAACGATGTCCACGTTTACGACGAGGTGAACCATGGATTCTGGCTCCGCATCGACGGAGATCCGGAGCTTCTGACCGAACCCGGGCTCGACGCTTGGCAACGACTGAGAGAATATCTCAGGCGTACGCTCAGCGACTAACGCCCCCCGGCTCCACCGGTCACTCGCCGCAGCGGCAGAAGGGGTACGGAATCGCCGGGAGCAACCTTCCAGTCCTCGTAGCGCTGGTAGCTCTGTAGATAATCCCCCGCGGGGACGGCACGCCAAGTCACCGCCTCGGCAGGCAGGAGATGGCTCAGCTGCACAGCGCCCGGGAGGATGGGCTTAAACAAGGCTCGCCCACCGGCGCTTTCTATGGGCTCGGGGGTGTCGAAGAGCCAGTCGACAGCGGCGAAGGTCGTATCCCGCGCGAGTGTGATGGTGCCTTTGATGGAAGGTTTGTCCGTATTCTTCGGGCAGTACTCCAACACCCAACCGTCGGAATCATCAGCGATGACGAAGCGATGGCGTTCACCGAAATCGTCGTCCACGAAGTGGGGAGCGAAGTCGGCCTCGAGCGGGGGGTATACCCAGGAGTCGTAAGCCCTCCCCGTGTCAATTCGCCGGATCGCGGAGGCGTATCCCTCCCTGTCGATGCGCCGTGTCCAACTGAAACGCAGCAGTGACGACGATCCTCTTTGGCTCAAGTTGAGGGAAGGAAGCTTCAGGGAGCCGAGTTCGGACAACGGCACGATCGTGTCCGCCTCGGCCAGATAGGTCGCAACGCCGAGCGTATCCATCAGGCCGTCGTATCGGATTCGGGCGAGCTGCCAGAGCCGCCTCCCCTCTTCATCCTCTCTACCGTCCTCGCAGGTGGCCCTCTCCATGGCCACGACCAGCCCTTCGACGGCCAGCGGCTCTTCCGTTAATTCGATCTCGTAGGAGGTGACTCCATCCCGGACCTCCACTTCCGTTACGTCGAAACCGAGCGCCGTCACGCGGAGCAGAACCGTGCCGGTGACCATCTCCTCGGAAAAAGTGAACACCCCAAGAGCGTTCGTGAGCGTAGCAGCGATCCTACGATCGACACTCCACGCCTCGATGGAGACACCCTCGAGCGGGGAACCACCGGCTCTTGTGACCACCCCGTCCAATTGGGCCGCAGCCGACCCGGCGATGAAGCACTGGGCCGCGCACTGGGCCACAATCGCGAACGTGAGTCCTCTTGGATCAGCAACTCGTATCAGGAATGCCTTACCCAACGAAACTTCCCTCCGAGCGAATTCCGATACCACACCCCTCAACCGCGGCTGGTCCCCTGAGACCGCCGCTGGTCCCCTTGATAGCCGTCAATCCTCCAACAGGTTCCGCTTAGCGGCGAGGTCGTGAAGGCCGATCAGAAAATGGGCTCATCGACGGCGGAACCGTAGAAAATCCCGTTGAATAGAAGTGGGAAGGCGGCGTGGGATTGCGATCGGAAAGTGATCCTGGGCGTAAAGAGAAAAAGCTCTCCGTCGCCAAGCTTCGCCTCGATCAAGGCCGTGCCGCCTTGCATGCGTTCCTGGCCCCATGCCCAGCCGCTTCGGAGTGGGGTGTCGGTGTCGAACCAGCCGAGCCGCGTCACACCGACGGTCTCGGCTCCAGGCTCCAGATCGAAGAGCGGGCTGTTATTGAACAGAACGTCCAGGCGATCCCCCAGCCCATGCGTCAGCGGACTGTCGTGCTCGATCTTGAGCGAGTGAACCGACCCAGGTGTGTAATATTCGGTTCGGCTGGGCGAACGCCCATTCTCCGCCAGATGGTCACTCAGGGGAAGACCTGCGTAATACCCCAACCTGGCCGAACTCCCCACAGCGATCACCGTGCCTCCGGCTCGCGCGAAGTCGAGGATCTCCGGCACCCCGCGGTCCGCCGTGATGGACCCGATGCGATCGCGGTATTCGGCGGGCACGCCACTCGCGCCGGCAGAAGCGCCGCCGCCACGTCCGCCGGGGGCAGGCACCGCACCATCTTCAAGGATCAGCACGTCGAAGCGACTCCGAAGGTCACCTCCGGCGATTTCTTCGGCGTACACTAGGTCGAAGTCGAATTCGAAGTCCTCCAAGATCTTCCGAGTCCATCCGGACGTCATCGAACCTCCATACCGATCCCAGAGCGCCACCCTCGGGCGGCGAAGACGAAGCGTTTCTCCCGATGGAGCCACGACGGCGTAGAAGTCCACCCCGGTTTCGGTAGCAAGCGTCATCAATCTGGATCGGTCCACCTGGTTGGCGGCGATGTAGAACGCCCCCTCGGGCAAATCCACTCCTACGGGAGGTTCCAACAGCCAAGCCACCTGGTGCCTATCAGCCAAGAGCCTGTTCAGGGCCAGGAAGGCGTTGTTGTCGCGGTGATCGAACACGTATCCTGCGGCCCCCGCTCCGACAACAACTCCCGAGGGAATCTCGGCCAGCCCCTCGATCAACTCGAACGGGCCCTCGAATCCATCGAGAATCCGGTCGAACTCCACCCCCATCTGGAAAGCCAACGTCCAGCCCGCGTTGTCGTACGGGGGGATCGGCGGTCCACCGGGATACGCAAAGTCGTTCGGATGTTGTTGCGGCTCGAACATGTCCATGACGTGGGGACGGAACGCCTGATCGCCTTTTACAACGTATGATCCGGCCGGATAAGTCACGTCGTCTACCGCGAACTCCATCGTAGCCCGGTGCACGTCGACGCCGTTCTTCAGAAGCGCGTTGACGAACTTGGTGGCCGTAGAGAAGTCGGCCTGATGCGAGGGGATAATGAACCCACGCGGGTCGCGGTTCTCAGGAGCCTGAAGAAGCCTTCGATAGTCGTCCACGGTACCGGACCGGCCCCCACCCAGGTCCGTCGCTGCGGCGTCCACCTCGAACGGAAGTACGGTCCAGGTATTCCGATTGCCCCGCTCGATCGAGTTCATCCCCATCCGCCAGATGTTGAACAGCAGATGATCCCGGTTTCGGGCAGCGTAATCCAAGACCGCCCAGTTCGCCGTTTGGGAGTATTCGATGGATTGCCTGAAGTGCCACTCCCCTGGCTCCACCGGCAGCGGGAGGTCTCCTTGTGAAATTTGCCGCTCGGGTCGGAACGGAATCTGGATCGGAGTCGGATTACCAATGGTTTCGGTAAGCAACCCGAGCATGTTCTTGAAGTAGGGCGTGGTTCGCAGGCCACCGTTCCACCACGTCGAATACGAACCTCCGGATCGCATGGTCGCCCCTCCCTTCCCCTCCGACACGAAGCGCCCATGCATCGCGGCCCCGATCCCGTCGAGGCCAGTGAGGATGAGCGGGTCGAGATTGTGGTTGGGTGGGTCCCTGAAGGGAGGCGCGTACAGCACGGTACCCGAGGGGCCTGTCTGGTGGTGATTATAGACGATCTGGGGAAACCATTCCCGGTACAGTACCCGGTTGATGTTGGTGGTCTCGGCAAGGGCGGACATGTAGAAATCGCGATTGTTGTCGTGCCCAGCATACTTCTGATACAGGACGGGCAACCCCCGCGTACTGCGCTGCTGCGGGTCGGCCTCACGCATGTACCAATCGGAAACCAACTCCATGCCGTCCGGATTGACCTGAACCGCGAGCAAAATCACCTCGTCGAGAATCCGCAGGGTCTCCGGATCGGAGCGGCTGACCATACGGTACACCAGCTCCATGAGCTGCTGGGCGCCAAGCACTTCGGTGGCGTGTAGCCCGCCGTCGATCCAGACCACGGCCTTGCCCTCCTGCGCCAAGCGACGGGCCTCCACCTCTGCCACGCCGTCCGCCTTCGCCAAGCTCCGGGAGATCTCCCGATATCGATCGAGGTCGGCGTGATTGGCAGGTGACGTGATCACGGCCATCACCTGCGGACGCCCTTCTTCCGTGAGTCCGATATCCTGCACCGTCATCCGGTCGGACTCTCCTGCGAGCTTCGTGAAGTAGTCGTACAGCTCCGTGTAGTTGACGAGTTCGTAATCGGCACCGATCTCGTGCCCGAACTGCTGCTCCGGGGTAGTCACCTGCTGGACGGAGGCTGCAGCCGTGGTGACTATACTAAGGAACAATCCCATCGAGAGGGCACCGATCAGACGAAAACGCATGAGATTCCCCGGTGAGCACGCCGGAATTTTTTCGGCGTCGTGTTCGTAGTTGGCCCACCCGAGGACGATTGAACCTGGATGACCAAGAGGCGGGCCGAGCCAAGTGGATTTTCATAAAGGGCCCGGCTCCCGTCAACTATGAAGTTTCACCTATGAAGCTTCTTCTTGAAGCTTGACCCGACTCGAACGGAAGCTCACCCTGACTCCACAACTGAATCCACCCCTGGCAAACACAGTCGAACCCGTGTTTCTCGGCTGGGACCACCCGTCGCTACCCGCGGCCGCGGCCCACGTCGTCGAGCACTATATCGAGGGGCGCGTGGCCGACCTCCGCCCTGCCACCATCGTCCTTCCGGGACGGCGCGCCCGCCGTCGCATCGTCGAGCTGCTCCTGGACGAAGCCGAGGTCCGCGGCGCGACGCTGATCCCGCCTGAAGCCACTACTGTAGGTGGCCTCCCCGAGCTGCTTCACGCCAGTCCCAAGCCCTTCGCCGATGAGGCGACCTCGCGTCGGGCCTGGTCTCGAGCCCTCCGGGATGTAGACCGCAAAATCGTCGAAAAAGTGTTCTCCCGCCTTCCCGAGAGCGACAGCCCCACCGAGTGGGACGAACTTGCCGGGCTGCTTGCCGGACTGCACGAGACCTTGGCACGTGAGGGTCACCCGTTCGCGGACGTGGTGAAGATCTGCCGTTCGGGGCTTCTCTTCGACGACGGAGCGCGCTGGCAGGGACTGGCTCACGTGCAGAAAAAGTACCTTGAGCTCTTGGGGCGGTCCGGGCTGGTCGATCGCTTCGAAGCTCGTCGTCTGGCGCTTAAGTCGGAGCCATCCCCATTCATCGGAGACATATGGCTCGTGTCGATCGTGGAACTACCTGATGTGACACGTCGACTCATGGAGGCGAGCGGTGCCGACGTTCGCGCGCTCGTTCATGCGCCGGCGGAACTCCCGGACGGAACCGACGCCGCCACCGTGTTCGACACCTTCGGGCAGCCATCGGTCGACTACTGGGAGACCGCGACAGTTCCGGTGACCGATCAGATCCTGACCGTGGTGGAGCGGCCGGTCGATCAAGCGGACGCGGTTATCGACGGCCTGGCCAGCCTTGGGGGGGTGTATCCAGCCGAAGAGATCGTGTTGACGGTTCACCGTAAATCGGAGGTGGTACCCTACCTCGAGCACCGCCTGGAGGCCCGAGACGTCCCCGCCCGCTACGCGGCGGGAACACCTCTGTGGCGCGCCGGGCCCGTTCGCCTCCTCCAGGCCGTCGCCGACTACGCGAACGACCCCACGTTTCAGGCTCTGGCAGCCCTCCTCCGACATCCTGATGCGGGGCCGCTGGCGGGGACAACCGCCGCCATTGCCGCCGGGCTCGAGGCCATCGAGGTGGCCGACAAGTACCATATGGACCATCTCCCCTTCAGGGTTCGGGGGGAGATGCCCCGGGGACAAGGAAAAGCAGCCCTGTTTCCTCCCGTAGTCCGAGCGATGAAGCGGGAGGGACCACTCCGCGCCTTCGACGGCCGGAAGCCATTGTCGGAGTGGATGCCCGTCGTGATGGATGTCCTCCTGAAGGCCTACGGCGCAACCGAACTCGATCGCAGCAAACCTACCCAGCGGCGACAGCTGGACACGCTAGTGCGCATCCAGACAGTAGCCGCCTCACTCGCGGCGATACCGCAAGCGTTGGACGAGACGTGCTCGGGTGGCGAAGCCATTCGGATGCTACTTGCGGAGCTCCGGGAGGAGGCGCTGCCGCCGGAGCCTCGCCGGGACGCCGTGGAGCTTCTGGATTGGCTCGAGCTCCCGCTGGACGACACACCGATCGTCGTGATCACCGGGTTCAACGAGGGTTTCTTGCCCGAATCGGTCAGCGGGGATGCGTTCCTACCCGATGCACTTCGAACTCGCCTCCACCTCCCCGACAATCGGAGCAGGCTGGCAAGAGATGCATACCGTCTCACGACGGTGCTCCACTCGAAGAAGTCCGTCCGTATTATCACGGGACGCCGCACCTCCCAAGGAGACCCGCTCCGGCCCAGCCGTCTCATGTTCCGGATCCCGGAAGAGCAGATGCCCGCGCGCGTGCTGCGTTTTCTGGAGAGGGACCGAGGGGGCAATCGTAGTGGCACCAATCTGGCCTCCTTCGGCCTCGAGCCGGGCGCGCAGAGCCAGTTCACCGTTCCACCGGAGAAGCTGATCGAGTTGGGACAGGACGAGGTCCCGACCGGCCTGGCGGTCACCGCGTTCAAAGGTCTCTTGAAGGACCCTTACCGATTCGTACTGGAGAAGCTGTACAAGCTCCGTCGCTTGGACGACACTGCGTGTGAACTCGACCCGATGCGCTTTGGAATCCTGGCACACGAAATACTGCACCGTTTCGGTTTGCTGGCATTGGAGTCGCCACCGAAAGTCGACGTGGCCAGTGAGTCGGAAGTGGCCGGCTCGTTGATGGATCTCCTCGACGACGATCTTTCGACACGCTTCGGGGAGGACGTCATGCCCGCCGTCCAGCTCCAGGCGGAGCAACTCAAGATGCGGTTTCAGGCCTTCGCCAAACGGCAGGCAGAGTGGGCGGCGCACGGCTGGAAAATCGTGGCGGTGGAGTGCAAAGCAGAGGACGTTCCTTTCGATGTCGATGGCAAACCTTTCTCTCTCAGGGGTCGCATCGATCGCATCGACCACAACCCCTCCACCGGTGAGTGGGCTGTGCTCGACTACAAGGCCGGGGCCTCCGTGGATCCCCCCGAGAAGGCTCATCAGAAAAGCCGCGATCGAGACCACCAGTGGATTGATCTCCAATTACCCCTATACCGTCGCCTCCTATCGGGGATCTTCGACGGCGATGGGCGGCGCGTCATCGATATCGACGTCGATGGTGCCGAGCAAAGCCGAATCCGCCTCGGATTTGTCTCACTCCCTCGGGACGTCGAGGAAACAGAATTCATGATGGCCTCCTGGACCGAAGAGGACTTCGTGTCCGCGGAGGACGCCGCTCGGCAAGTGGTGAGGCGTCTGCGGGAGGCCAGTTTCGAATTCGATCCGGAAGTGACGAAGGTGACGCTGCGTGGACGGGACCCCCTCGAGCCCCTTCTCACCGTGGGATGGCAGGCAAGGAACGAACCCGAGGACGCAGTGGATGGAGGCGCACAGAGGGCCGGGGAACAATGAGCACGTCTCCTAGTTTCCAGCCCCCCCCCCACGAGCTGGTTCTCGCCTCCGCCGGGTCGGGCAAGACTTACCGCCTCTCTAGCCGCATCCTCGGCCTGCTGGCGATGGGGGTGCCACCCGGTCAAGTACTGGCCACCACCTTCACCCGGAAAGCGGCGGGTGAGATCCTGGAACGAGTGCTCTTGCGACTCGCAGAGGGTGCGTCCGATCCCACGAAAGCCCAAGAGCTGGGCAAGGATGCCCACCCGATTCTCACGCGACCGGAGGAGTGCCGGGGGCTACTCAGCCGATTACTCGCCAACTTGCACCAGATGAACGTCGGCACCCTAGACGCCTTCTTCGTCCAGATGGCTCGGAGCTTCTTCCTGGAACTCGGGCTCCCACCGAGATGGACCATCGCCGACGAGTCGACCGAAGACCGTATACGTACCGAGGCGGTGTTGATCGCGCTGACCGAGACAGACAGGGCGCAGCTGGTGGAATTGCTCCGCATGCTCAACCGAGACGCCGCCTACCGACAGGTTCACGCCACCCTTCTCGACAAAATGGATTCGTTGCTGGCTATCCGGCGGCAGCTGGACCCGAGGGCGGCGGATCCCTGGTCCCCGGAATTCGGTGTGACCGAAGAACTCTCTCCCGACACCCTCCGGGAGAAGGCCTGCGCACTGGCCACCCACCTACTCGAGCTCGAGGTCCCCAAGACCCAACGAGGAGATTCCGATAGGGACTGGGTTACCGCCCGATGCACCGCCTCCGAAGCCATGTCGAGGCTCGACTGGGATGCCGTGTTCGGAAGCGGTATCGGCGCCAAGGTCCTTGCGGAGGAGGACTCGTTCAGCCGCAAGACCATCCCTCCGGAGTTCGTCGAGCTCTTTCGTGAGGCGATCCGGTTGGCTCGAATCGATCTCGCTCCCAAGCTCCGTCGCGAGGTTCGCGCATTGGATCGGCTGGCAGAGCTCCTAGAAGCCGCGTTCAACAGCGCCCAGCGCCGCGTAGGTGCATACAGATTCAACGACCTTACCTATCTCTTGGGCGGACTCGACCCGACTGGGAACCGAGACGACTTGGGCTACCGACTCGACCAGCGGATCCGGCACCTCCTGCTCGACGAGTTTCAGGACACTTCGCTGGAGCAATGGCGGGCTCTTCAGCCGCTTGCCAGTGAACTGCTGTCCGGACACCTCGATGAACACACTGTAGTCATCGTGGCCGACCCCAAGCAGTCCATCTACGGCTGGCGCGGCGCGCGTCCCGAACTCGTTCACAAAGTCGCCGAGACCTATGGGCTGACCGAGACCATCATGGACAAGTCGTGGCGGTCGAGCCAAGTGGTCCTCGATTTCGTGGGTAAGGTCTTCCGGGGTCTTCCGACCAACCAAGCCATCTCGGACATCGACGTGGGTCCGGGGGTTGCGTCGGCTTGGATGAAGGATTTTAAGGAGATCTCCGCCGCTCAAGATCGCCCCGGCCACGTGTGCGTCCATCTGGGGCCCACCTCCTCCGATGATGGAGGGGGAGCGATACGACCCAGCTTCCTCCGCTGGGCCGCCCAGGTCGTGAAACGATTACACCAACAGATCCCAAGCCAAAGCATCGGTGTCCTGGCTAGCCAAAACAAGGTGGTGGGCTACCTCATGGACGAACTTCGAGCCATTGGCGTTGAGGCGAGCGGAGAAGGCAAATCGTACCTGACCGATACAGCGCCGGCCAATGTGATACTTTCTCTCCTCCGCCTGGCCGACCATCCTAGCGATTCCTGGGCCCTTTACCACGTGGCGCAGACACCCCTGGGCGAGATCGTTGGGCTCCAAGACAGGAAGGATGCCGGAGCGGCCCGGGCCCTCGCGTCCCGCATCCGGATCCAACTGCTGGCGGAGGGTTATGGTCCGACCCTCAGCAGGTGGGTTCATGACCTGGCTCCATCGTGCGACGCCAGGCAGGTCCAGCGACTGCTTCAACTCGTGGAACTGGGCCACCGATGGGATGAGCATGCGACCCTCCGACCAACCGATTTCGCCCAGTACGTGGCTTCCGAATCCGTAGAGGATCCCTCCTCCGCCCCTGTTCAGGTAATGACGATCCATCAGTCGAAGGGCCTGGAGTTCGACGCGGTCGTCCTGCCCGAGTTGTACGCCCCCCTGCTATATAATCGAAGAGAGCCGTTGATCCGTAAGCGTGACGCGGACACGGGCCGGGTGGTGCAAGTGTACCCGGGCATGTCTCAGACGAAACTAGCGCTGTTTCCCGATGCCGCAGATGCGGATCAGGAGGAGCGCTCCGCCGCCCTGCGAGACGGGCTGAGCGTTCTATACGTGGCACTCACACGGGCCAAGTATGCCCTGCACCTGATCCTTCCCCCCGAGGGCGGTACGGCGAAGCACGGGGCTAGGCTCATTCGTGAAGCGCTGTCATTGGAAGATGCGAAAGCCACCGAGACAAATGTCTTGATGGAGTGCGGAGACCCCCTTTGGTTCGATCACTTAGCGGAGAGTGTGGAGCGTACCGTGGAGGGCGCGTTGGAGAGGACGGCCAAACCGACAGACGACAAGAGGTCCAGGACAGAAGAAGATCCAGGAGCCCCGCTTCTCGGACCCTCCTCCTCCGGGCCCGGTCGTAACCTGGCTCGACGTAGCCCGGCAAGCCTCGAGGGCGGAAACCACGTGGACCTGTCGCTTACCCTTCGACTCGACGCGTCCCCGGGCCTCCGTCGGGGGGAGGTGGTGCACGCGTGGTGCGAGGGCATCGAGTGGATCGAGGACGGAATCGACGACGACGATGTACTCAGAGCGATCGCTCGGGAGAAGGCCCCCGGGATGAGTCGCGACCAGGTGGGTAGGCTAATTGGGGAATTCCGAGGTTGGCTGCAGGCGGAGCCCATCCGGAAGGTGTTGAGCCGAGAGGCCCATTCATCCGAGCCGGACACGGTGGTCCGCGTCGAAAACGAACTCCCCTTTGTCCGCCGATTGACGGGCGAGATCCAGGAGGGGTTCATCGACCGTCTGGTGCTAGTCCAGCACGATGGCCGGGTCGTAAGAGCCGAGATCCTGGACTTCAAGACGGATTCCATCGAAGCCGCTGACGCAGCGTCACTCACCGCTCGAACAGAGTACTACAGACCACAGATTGCCGCCTACCGCAGCGTGGTGCGTGAGCAGTACGGGCTGGCCGAGAACGACGTCAGCGGGAAGCTGGTGTTTCTGGGAGCGGGCGTGGTCAGGGAGGTGGTGCCAGGCGGGTGATCACACTCCTAGGGTGATCGTGGACGTCGAGCCCTCCCCCAGGACACTGTTCCTGGTTCATCACCACCGGCGGGATGAATAGTCGAAACCTCTCACCGTGTTGTGATGTGCGCTGTGCAAGAAAAGAATGGTAACACACCAACCCGGGCGCACCCCTTGTCTTTGAGGTGTAAACACTCCGATACTCACAGTATATGGTACAACTGCTCTGGATCCTCGGGATCTCTCTTTTCATCTCCTCCCTCTGCTCCGTCCTGGAGGCCGTCCTTCTGTCCGTCACGCACTCTTACGTCGAGGTGTTGAAGGACCAGGGGTCGAAGGCTGGCCACCACCTACACGTAATGAAGCAGAAGATCGATGAGCCCATTGCAGCGATTCTCACGCTCAACACCATCGCCCATACGGCGGGCGCTGCGCTCGGAGGATTGCAGGCCGGCATAGTATTTGGCGAGGCGCGGATCGGCTGGTTCACAGCGGGGCTCACGCTCATCATACTGGTATTTTCGGAGATCATCCCAAAGACGATCGGCGCCACGTTCTGGCAGCAATTAGGTAGGCCAGCCGCCCACCTGTTGTGGTGGATGGTGTTCATTATGAAACCCATCTTGATCCCCCTCAATTTTTTCAGCCAACTCTTGCGCCGCAAAGGGGGCTCTACGGTCAGCCGGGCCGAAATCGAGGTGCTCGCCGAGATCGGGTACAGCGAAGGCACCATCGACGAGGACGAGTGGCAGGTCGTGACCAACGTGATACGGCTCGGTGAAGTCACCGTGGGCGAGGTGATGACACCCCGGACCGACATGGTAGCGATTCCCCTGGAGTCGAACGTCGAACAAGCCATCGCGATCATGCTGGACGAGGGGCACCTCCGCCTCCCGGTGTACTCGGAATCGATCGACAAGATCGAGGGGCTACTGGTCGCTCGGGATCTCTGGAGAGCATACCGGGACGGCGTCACCGAAATCTCCGGGATCCTCAGACCGATCGAGTTCCGGCCGACCACCAAGCTGGTGGAAGATCTGATCCCCGAAATGCGGACCCAACGAGCCAAGATGGCCATCGTCATCGACGAATTCGGGGGCACCGCCGGGCTCGTCACTCTCGAGGACCTCCTCGAAGAAATCGTCGGGGAGATCCAGGACGAGCACGAAGAGGACGAGCCGATCAGATTTGAGGACCTGGACGATGGCACTGTGCGTATCTGGGGGGGGGTCGCGGTGCGAGACGTGAACGACCGATTGGACCTCACGATTTCCGAAGATCCTCACGACACCCTTGGTGGGCATGTCTTCGGAGTGTTGAACCGGATCGGGCGGGTTGGCGACGTCGTCGAACTAGAAAACGCAAACCTTCGAATTACCCAAATGAGAGGGAGACGTGTCGAATACGTCGTTCTGGTCCGCAAAGTACCCCCGATCGACGAAGCCTCCTACCCTCCCGGAACTCCCCCTTCGACATAGATGGTTTGGGTAGGGTAGGCGAATTCGATTCCCTCCTCGGCGAACCGCCTGAAGATCTCGAGGTTCACCGCGTGGTGGGTCTCACCATAGGTCTTGAAGTCCGGCGCCAGGATGTAATACACCGACTCGAAGTTGAGCGCCGAGTCCCCGAAGACCATAAAGAAGCATCGGTCGAAACGGACATTCTCATGTGACTCGATGATCTCCTGAATCAAGTTGGGAATTCGCTCGAGCTTCTCCGAAGGCGTGTCGTAGGTCACACCGAGCGTAAAGGCGCACCGACGCTCCTGCCGGCGCTGGTAGTTCCGGATTCGACTGCCGAGAAGATCACCGTTGGAGAACACGAGTTGCTCTCCGGTCACGGACTTGAGTCGCGTACTCTTGAGGCCGACGTGTTCCACCGTTCCCGACAGGTCCCCTACCTGGATCGAGTCGCCCACCGCGAACGGCTTGTCGAAGATGATCGAGAGGGAGGCAAAGAGGTCCCCCAGAACACCCTGAAGCGCCAGCGCCAAAGCCACACCACCGATCCCCAAGGAAGCGATCAGAGGCCCGATATCGATATCCAGGTTGGCCAGAGCCAGCATAACGAAAGTCGCCCCGACGGCGAACCGAATGAGGAAGCCGACCGAGCCGAGCGCTGTAGAAATCGTGGGGTCGGACTCGAACTTCTGTTTGGCCCAACTTCCGAGCATGTAGTTGACGATCCCATTGGCCCAAAACGCCCCCTGGGCCAGAAAGCCGAGCACCAGAACGGTCGAGAACAGGTCGGAGACTTCCGTGGGTAACGTGAGGTAGAGGGCCCCCACGTAAACCGCCAGCAAGGCCACGAAGAGGAATTTGGTCTTCTCCAGGAGCTGGCCGATCAGATCGTCGATGTCGGTCTCGGTCCTGGACGCGATGGCCTTCAACCGTTTCAGGATGATACGCATCGCAGTCTGGACCAAGACGAACACGATCAATACCAGACCTGCGGCGATGATCCAATCTTGCCACGTGTTGCCCAGGAACTGGCTGTTCAGAAAATCCGTCATGAATACTCCGGCAGTTCTATTGGATCAATCAGCCGATAGCGGTGGGCTCGCCTTCCTTCCGAACCAAAGCTTCGGCGCGTTCTCGCCGCTCCTCCCCCCAAAACGAAATCGCCAAGAGCACAGCCCCACAGGTGATCGACATGTCGGCCACATTAAAAATAGGCCAGTCCATGATCCCCAGATCGATGGGACCGATAAAGTCAACGACACCGCGATCCCAGCGCACACGATCGTAGAGATTTCCAAGGGCGCCGGCCACGACCATTGAAATGGAAACTAGACGGAGCCAATCGCGCCGCGCCGCCTGTTTCAGAAGAACGAGTAACAGGATGAGCGCCAGGATCGTGATCGGAATGAAGAACCACCGTGAATCATCTCCCAGAGAGATCCCGAAGGCGGCGCCGCGGTTGTAGGCGAGGGTGAGCGGCACGAATCCGCCGAAAATCTCGGTCCGATTCCCTCCTCCGAGGGTGTCCAATGCCCAATTCTTTGAGATCAAATCTAGGACGAGCACGGACGGGATGATCGTGGCGAAGACG
>ERZ651768.70-NODE-70-length-70783-cov-5.304161_pt1 | contig 70783 bp, 50 predicted proteins | sample MGYA00514754_ERZ651768 | MGnify/ENA metagenome assembly ERZ651768
GGGAAGGCACTTCTCTCACGTTGTCCGAAAAGGTGGAAGTGCTGCGTGCCACCGTAGAGGTTGCCGGTGGCAAGGTCCCCGTTCTCAGCGGCATCGCCGAATTCACCACTCAGGGCGCCTGTGACACGGTAAAGGCTGCAGGCGAAGCTGGCGTCGATGGAATCATGCTCTTGCCGGCGATGGTCTACAAATCCGATGCTCGGGAAACGATTGCCCACTTCCGGACGGTAGCCAACTCCACGCACCTCCCCATCATGTGTTACAACAACCCGCCCGTGTATCGCGTCGACATCACGCCCGAAATGTTCAAGGAGCTGATCGACGTCGAAAACATTGTCGTCATCAAGGAAGCATCGGGCGACGTCCGCAGGATCACAGAGCTTTTCAACGCGCTCAACGACCGCTTCTTGATCTTTGCCGGACTTGACGATGTGGCCTTGGAAAGCTTCATGCTCGGCTGTACCGGCTGGATCTCCGGCCTCGTGGACGCCTTCCCGCGGGAGAATCGGGCGCTTTGGGATGCTGCCATGTCAGGAGATTACGAGCGGGCTCTGGAGATCTACCGCTGGTACATGCCCATGCTGCGCTTCGACTCGCATCCCAAGCTCGTGCAATACATCAAACTCACCTGCCAGGAGCTGGGCTACGGCCACGAGCGAACGCGTCCGCCGCGCCTACCATTGGTGGGTGAAGAACGTGAACATGTGCTTGGAATCGTCCGCAACTGCATCGCTACCCGACCGCAAGAAGTAGCCTCAGCGCACACCTGAGCAGACTATTCCGACGCTGAATAAGCCATACTTGCAGCCACCAAGTCGGTTACCGCTTGGCCAATCGCCTTGAACACGGTGATTTCTTTGTCGTTGATTCGGAGTGTAGCTTTGCCTGAGCACATCTCGGCCAACTCAGCAACAACGTCTTCCTTGCTAAAGACGCCTTCGTTAATGGGCACTAGAATTTCCCCGGCTTCCTTGAAGGCGTTAACGTAGCTGTCTGCGTAGACCTTTCCGTTCGTGATCACCTCGGTGTCACATTCCCTCTTGTCGGCATGGTGGTTGCCGATGAAGTCGAGGTGGGTACCTTCCTTAATCCAAGCACCCTTGACCAATATGTCAGCGGAGGCAGTCGCGCACACGATAATGTCTGCTTCGCCACAGGCATTTTCCAGATCGGTAACCACAGAAAATTCGATCTCCGGCAATTCCGCTGACACTTCGTCGATCACAGCTTGAGCTTCCGCCATTGGTGGAAGGCCATCGGGGTTTCCCCAGATCATTATCTTTTCTAGAGGTCGAACAGAGGCATTGGCACGGACCATGTAGGTAGACAGGTTGCCCGTACCCAACAGCAACATGGTCGAAGAATCCTCCCTGCTAAGCAAACGCGTGGCTAAACCCGAGACACCACCCGTGCGCCAAAATGTGCAGGTAGTGCCATCTACTAAAGCCAAAGGCTCCCCGTAGGAACGGTCGAATATCATGATCTTGGAGTAGAGACGTTCGTACGGTGCTGGGTTGCCCTCGAAATAGGTGAATGCTTTTACGGCAATAATCTTGTCGTTCCAGGCGGGCAACAATGCAAATGCATCGTTGTTGTCGGCATCATCTAGCAAGAACACCTGTCGCGGTGGCTGATTGAAATTCTTGGCAAACGTCTCTTGCAGAGCATCCACTAAACCGGGATAGCTAAGAGCAGCGTGTACTTCGTCTGCGCTAATAATTTTCATAATTCAAACCTCTCTTCAAAGTTATTTTTAATGAGTTCTCTTTAGCTGGCACCCGGCGCCATAACATCAGTCTGCGTCCAGGCCCCATCGATCCTGCGCCAGAGATTTCCCGTCGGGTTCTCGTCACGCAGTTCGATCGGCAGCCTGTGCTCCCTGACCCCGTCATAGCATTGCAGCATCGAAAAACGAAGGAGAGATGCTGGAATACCCACCGCGGTGAAGCCAGGGTGCCCAGTGGCCGGGTAGGGTCCACCGTGGTTCATCGAGGGAACCACCAAAACGCCCGTCGGCATCTTGTCGTTCAATAAGCGTCCCACCCGACGACGAAGATGAGGCGCGATTCGATCGTAGAGCAAATCGTCATCGCCGTCAGAATGCGTGTACAAACAACCAGTCAGATTGCCCGCGAAGCGACCGGCAATCTGCTCGAGTTCATCGTCGTCGGTGGCAACGACGAAGAGGTTAGCGTTGCCAAAGGCCTCCTCCTGAAGCCCCTCAGGATCCGCCAGGAAGTCTTCGCCAGAAGCTTGCAACAATGTATTTTGGAAACGACACGCACCACCTTTAATCGGGGCACCACCGGTCACGAGCTCGGCGCCCGAGCTCTGCATCGACCGGACCGCGTCTCCCACCACCCGCACACCGCCAGGCCCGAGCAAGACGCCAGCATCCGCAGCTTCGAAGCGACGACGCATGGCGGCGATGAACTGTTCTGTAGCGTCACCGGCCTGCAGCACGACGACGCCCGGGTTGGTGCAAAACTGACCTGTAGCTACCATGGCGGAGGCATGCAGCTCGCCAACGATCTCCTCCCCCCGTTCGCGTAGCGCCCCCGGAAGAATGAATACCGGATTGACGCTGCTCATCTCCAGGTAAATCGGCTTGCCCGCGGCATCCGCGGCTGCCTTAAGAGCCAAGCCCGCGCGGCGTGAACCGGTGTAACCAGTCGCTCCGATGAGCGAGTGTGATACCAGGTAAAACCCGTCCTCAGGCGCCATGTGGTAGACCATCTGCAGCGTGGCGGGAGGGAGGCCAGTGTCCTGAATCGCCTGAAAGGCAACCTCAGCAAGGAGTTGTGAAGTCCTCGGATGGCTTGGGTGCGCCTTGGCAATGACCGGGCTTCGCACCGCAATCGCGGCAGCGAAGTCACCGCCGGCGAGGGCGTTGTAGGCAAAGGGGAAATTGTTTGGACCGAAGACAGCCACCGGGGCACCGAGCGGTCCGTGCATCGAGCGAATATTGGTGGCTGTGTCGATAGTGGGCATTGTCCAGCCGCGATCGCGGACCGCCGTTGCCGCCTGGCGAAGCTGGTCGATGGTGCGCGGCAGCTCAATCTCAACAAAGCGCGGAGACACCGGCAACGCTGTCTCGAGGTTCGCCACCTGAGAGAGCTCTGACGAATTCTCTCCGATGAGGCAGGCATAGTGCTCCAGAAAGTCAGCGATTTTATCGACCGGGGTGTGCAGCAGTTCGCTGGCAGCGACGCTTCCCGCTTCGAGCGCCACATCAATGTCAGCCCTTCTACTGACCGGGTAGGACCACTCGAGAGTTTCGCCGGTCCCTGGATTGATTGATCGAAATGCCTCTGTGGCGTCAGCACCGCGCCACTCTCCCCCTATCAAAACTCGTTCATTGTCTGGCACGTTGACCTCTTTGGAAATCACAGTGATGTTTCTCGAGAAGAGCCTCCGGATGAGAAGGGGCCCCACCCTTACTCTAGCTGAATACAGCAGCGGCGACGGTCACGCTCAACGCCGTTCAATTGTACAAATTAAGTGGCAGGTAACCACGTACCGTTTGCAGACCATGCGGAAATTCATCCGACTGGCGCCTGTCAATAATCGCCTTACAAACTCACTGGTGCTATCGATTGGTTCTGGGAAAAGCGAATTGGTTCGCTGTGACTGGAGTCTTTATTTCTCCTTCAACGAAGTGTGTAGCTGAAACCAATCTTCCCAGTAAGCCCGGGCTGCGGGAACCCTATGAAGTGCTCGTAGTCAGTGTCTGTTAAGTTGTCGACACGGGCCAGAATTTTCCAGGCAGTGTTCAGATCCCAGCTCGCAGCAAGATCAAGGAGCCCGTATCCATCAACCAACGTCATATCTGGAACAGCAATCTGCACGTCAAAGCTTTCCGACGCAAAGCTTAATTCTACGCGAACCTTCAGCGGCTCAATCGGTTGAAATCCAACTCTGACGCTGCCCATCCATTCGGGTAAGTTACGCAGTGGCTCCGCAGATACAGGACTTTCAGCGTTCTGATACGTCAGGTCAGAAAACACCTTTACCCTGGGGTCAGGGTCCCACCGCAACGACAACTCGACACCCTTTGCGCTCACTTCGTCTCTGTTGATGTTCTGAAACAAATCGAAATCGAAGTCGACCAGGTCCTGGTAACGAATCCAGAAGACCGTAAATGAGGCCGTTAGGTCCCAATCGGCAACGCGGTGATCAATGCCAACATCAACCCCAACGCTAATCTCGGGTCGCAGTTCGGGGTTTCCGCCAAGCTGCAGCGGGCTGGATAGGGCAAAAAAGCTTGGCAACTTGAAAGATCGACTTGCCGTGCCGCGTATTTCCGTGCCGCTCTGGCCTACTGGGTAACGAGCACCAACTCTTGGACTCCACTCAGTATCTCGGTCCCCAGGAAAGTCAGCCCGCAAACCAGCTTCGACACTTAGATCTCCGACACTTGCGGTTGCTTCAACAAACGTTCCTGGAGTGGTACGCGATAGAACATAGTCACCACTGACGTCACCCCCGAAGAACGGTGGCAAAAACAACATGCTGACGTTTTTGCCGTTCTCGTGATCAATGTCGAGGCCTGCGCTTATACGCGCCACTGTTGAAAGATCGTAGGTGGTCAACCAACCGCTACGAAGGTGCCAGTATGAAGTGGCTTCGACCGACGGTGGAACGAAATACGACACGCCTGGACTTTCGCGGTCCATACCACGACGATAAAAGGTGGTGATAAAGCGATTGTGCCAAACGTCGGCGTTCGACCAATGCAGGTCGGCACCGACGTCGAGCTCCGAGACCTGAGCATGGCGCAGATCGCCGGAACCAAACATTGGGCCACCGGATGATTCTGGATAATCGTCGGCTTCCCACAAAGCCGCGCGTGTGCTGAGCCGCAGCGTCGCCCCTTCACCCATCGGCACTGCAAAACTCCCTTGAAGGTTTGCCTGCTGAAACTCATCGTCACCGACATGGCCAGCCTGTTGTTCCCAATCGAAGCCCAGGTAGTAGTCACCACCACCGGCCATACCCGCCACCGAGGCGTCGCCCCGAACCAGTGCGTTGCCGCCACCCTCAACGCTTGCCCGTACCTGGGGTTTTTTAGTCGTGCCACGGCGCGTAGTGATGTTGACAATTCCGGACAGCGCAGTAGATCCATAAAAATACGATAACGGGCCGCGTACCACCTCAATCTGCTTCACGCTAGAAGTCGGGATACTCGACAGGTTGACTGCACCGCCTTCGACGCCCGTAGGATCGTTGAGGGGTACACCGTCAAGAAGCACGAGGACAAAGTTCGGGTCACCGCCCCGCAACTGTATCGTCGCCGGGCCACCTCGCGATCCAGAAGATAGGACCCGCGCACCAACAACATACTCAAGCAACTCGGCCACGGTCCGTACGTTGGCGTCTTCTATAGTTTCTTCATCGATGACGCTCACTGACGCAGCCACCGAATCCAACGGCCGGGCCCGTACGACGACACGTTCCTTTACTTGAGCATCTTGCCCGGAGGGGGGAGATTGCCCGTCACGCAGCGCGGGCTGCGCGAGCACGTCGTTACAAACGAACAGGAAACAAAACGCGTGTAAAAGCAAGGAGTTGGTCAAATTTCCCATTCTCGATCACCATTACTACCAGAATCACAGCGTAGCGTTAAAAACGACTTTCAGCTCAAACAAGAGGTCGGTTCGCTTGGCGTTTAATGGGAGGATGGCCACAGCAATGCAAGCTCCCTTCGCTCCTAAATTGAGGGTTCAGTATTCCAACAGTGCGGCGGACAATATACATCCATGACGCTCGGAGGGCTGATAACTTGGCGGTCTTCTCCACGCGAACGCACTTCACATTCGTCAACCATCCACCCTCCGAGTAAACTTTGCATGTCAGGGTATGTAACCGGCCTTGAGCCCTGAGTGCCTCTTGTGCTTCAGGACAATCCACAGGCACAGCGAATGGACCATGCATCAACAAGCGGGCGGCAAATACTGACAGCCTTGCATTCCGACACCAACGATTTTCGAATTGTTATCACGCCACAAGGAACAGAACTCGAGGACGACCAGTTATGAGCTCTCGTTGGAAGGACTTTGGGGACATTGCGGTGCGCCGCATGGCCGGAACGAAAACCGGTGAGAGCCTGCTGATCCTGTCCGACACCAAGACTGATCCTGAGGTGGCCCAGGCATGCTTCGATGCTGGCATCGCGGCAGGGGCTCGTCCGTCGCTCCTATTAATTCCATTCATGTCGCCAACTGATGCCAGCGAGCTCGATGAAACCACGATCGCAGCGGTAGCCGGAGCCAACGTGGTGATCGGGGTGTGCGAAACCATGTTTATGTCGAAGGCATCCACAGACAAAGCGCTAGAAGCTGGCGTGCGAATCGCCGCAACGAACGTTAATGGAATGGAGGACTTTGCCATCGAAGGCATCCGTGACGTCGACTACGATCGGATGATAGAGGTCGGCACGTGCATCGGTGAATTGTGGCAAGGAACCGAGATGTGCCGCGTGACTTCACCATACGGCACCAACATCACCTTCGACCTGCGCGACCGGCCCATCGATCTCGGGACCGGGATGGCTACGGAACCTGGACAAGCCGATTTCTTTCCCGGCGTCTCTGTAGCCAATGCTCCGATCGAAAGCACGATTCAAGGAACCATCGTTGTTGACGGCAACGTCCCGCCGGGCCGCTTGCCCAAGGCACCAGTAACTCTCCAGATCAAAGACGGTGTCATTGTCGACTTTGAAGGCAGTGAGGATGCCGATGCGCTGCGCGCCTACTTCGCTGAGAGTGGAGACCCCATCGCCACCCACCTGTGCCATTTCACGCTCGGCCTCAACCCACGCGCCCGCACCTCAGGTAGCGTGCACCAGGACGAGCACGTGCTCGGTGCAGTGACCTTCGGCTTTGGATCACAGGCTCCAGCGTTTGGCGGCACCGTACCACCATGCAACGTCCACTGTGACGTCGTTTTAACGACCGCGAAGATCGAGTGTGATGGTCGGATAATGCTTGAGGCCAACAAGCTCAACGAAGAGATGGGCTTCGGCGGGCTGTCATAAAGGCCACATTGACAAATTCTAATTTCATCGAGCACACCGGAGCCCTGGGTAGCCCCGCGAGTGTGGTGATGGAGAAAATCGCATCGCTGAGATGATTGGCAACCTGGTTTTTGTAGGAAAGGTCGCTAGCGACCTGTTCTGTATCTAATGTCTGGACCCGCACTGTTCGCCTCATTCCGTCACCCGGGCTTCGGTATTGTGTGGTCGTCAATCTGTCTGAACGGCTACTCGGCGCACATCAGCACCGTCGCCATAAGCTGGTTGGCGCTAGAGTTTACTGGCTCGTCCATTGGCGTCGGCGTGGCGCTAGCGATCCGCATCTTGCCACGCCTGTTTCTTGCCGTGCCTATCGGCAGCATGTCTGACAAGATGGACCGGCGCATCATGCTACAAGCCACTAACTTCTTCGGCTTCGGCATGTCCACAGTGGCTACGATCGCCAGCATGCAGGGATGGTTTGGCTTCCAAGGCGTGTTACTCGTTGCCATGCTCGTGGGTATCTTTGACGTTGCCGAGACGACCCTAGCTAAGTCTTACGTCTACGATGTCGTTGGGCCCGACGATGCGGTTAACGGTCTGGCTCTCGAGCAGCTCGCCAACAAGCTCTTCGGTATCGTTGGGGGAATATCAACAGGATTCTTGCTCGCCGTGTTCGGTGGCGTCGGAGCTTTTGCTGCAATGGCTGTGGCCTACTTGAGCAGCGGACTTCTACTGGCAACAATCCCAAGAATTGCCCCGGGGACTGGAGCTTTTCGAGACCTCTCTTCCGCAGAAGACGATGACGTGCCGTCAGCCTCTCCCGGGCTGTGGGAATCTATCCGTCAGCTGATGAACACCCCAGCAGTGCTGACGTTCGCGATCATCGCATTGTCGGCTGAAGTCTTCGCCTACTCTAGTGAGACGCTTGCACCATCGTTTGCCCGGGACATCCTCCAAGTAGGTGAGCAGGGTCTCGGCAACCTAGTGGCGGCGCGCAATGCTGGGGGTGTCGTTGGGGTGCTGCTGCTCGGAAGTGTGGCACGCCGCGTGCGGCCTGAGCGTCTACTACCGTTGATCTGCATCGGTTTCGGGATCGGGCTCATGGCGTTCTCTTTTTCAACTTCATATTTGCTGTCGCTTGCACTAATGGGCATGGTCGGCGTCGCCTGGGGAAGCGTCGATGCTCTGCTACCCACTGTTCTGCAGCAAAATGTCGGCAACATGGATCGTGGCGCTGCAGTCGGTGTATGGAATCTCAGCCGCGGCTTCGGACCGCTCGGCCAGCTCGAAATCGGCGCTTTAGCCACCATTATTGGCGTCGCCGCTACCCAGGCTCTCAACGGACTAACTTTCGCGGTAACGGTCAGTATCGTTATGCTTGCATACCGGCGCGGGGCTAATCACCGAGTCCAAGAAATGGGTCGAAGGGTAAAGTAGCCTCGCTACAACGATCCATCAGATCGCCCAGCGTATCAGGCAGAAAGCGCCCGATGATTTTGTACAACTGCGGGTCGCGGGCACGGAGTTGCGCACGGGTACCTGAAGGGGGACCACTGTCGCCGATCTGAACATCGACCCAGGGACCAGGCAGTGATTCGTTCAGATCAAACCAGGCGTTCACATTGTGAGTAAGGTACTCGTCGTCCCCAAATGCGTCGAACGGGGTGATGCCGGCCAGTGGTTCGTTCCTGGGGGCTTCGAAATAACCTTGTTTAACCGCATTTTCGTAGGCTCCCCAAACCTCGTCTTCAATTTGGGGGTCTGTTGTCGGCCAGCCTAAGTTTTGCATGGCGTGGACGAACTCATGGAGCAGAAAATTGGCTTGGTACTCGTTATTACCTGGGTAGCAAACACCACGCACTGACACCAAGCTGGTCGACGAATCAGGCATCTGGCCAAGGCCCCATTCCCCGTCGCTGGAGGAGCCGAATTCAGGTAGGTCCGAAGCCGTTTCCGATAGCCCCATGATGGAGATCCGGGGTTTGTGCGGCAGCATAGCTTCGAGAACGTCTAGCCGCTTGCTCGTCAAATGCAGGATGGTCCGGTAAGCCCCAATTAATGCAGCGTCGGGCACAGCATCGGAGCTGACGATGACAACGCCGCCAGCGTTGATGTACTTCGTGTAAAAAGGGTGTGTCCCCTCCGGCGGAGCCACCACTTGCTCACCTGTTTCGATCAGCGGAAAGGACTCGACAGCTGGGCCCTGTATTGCATAGGCCATTGTGGCTGCTGATGCCAAAAACAGCACAGTCGTGACTTTCAGCGCAATTTCCCGCGACGAAAAGGCTGTCGTAGTCACTTCTTAATTCGTCTGTCTAGTTAACTGCACGGCATTGAAAACAAGGAGCTCAACAGAGGGTGGTTCACTGCGTGGTCAATTGTTTGATCTCGTCGTCTAATCCAGTCATCTCCCAACGAATCAAGGACCAGGGAATCGATCCAGTGTTGAGGACATCGTCCATGAATTCCCCGAGAACGAAATTGCCACCGAGCTGGTTGGCACGATTTCTCATGAGCTTCATGAACTGAACCTTCCCAACGACCATGAGCATGTGGTGTCCCACACCCCTCAGGGTGGTATCAAGTTCGAACCATAGGTGGTGACTGCCATCGAGCAATTCACCGTGCGGCGCATTTTCTACACAGAACTGATACGCATCTTCGTAGCTCCAATCGCCGCTGTGCATATAGATGTCCGAAAGGGCACGGACGGTGCGGAAGGCAGACTGCTCGTAGGTAATTTCGCGACCGTGAGGGTTCCTGCCATCAAGATAACCGGCGTGCATTAGCAGTTCCTCAAGGGCAAACGCGAGCCCTTCCCCCCGCGCGGTGCCAATCTTGTACGGCCGTCTGCCACCACGGATCTCACGTTGGTCATTCCGCGAACGTAGCCCGTCGAAATGGTGTCCGACCATCTCGTGAGTCTCTTCCATCAGCGGTTCGCGATGAGAAAAATTAAAGAAATAATCGTGCTTTTCGGGCCAAGGATTGTCGAATCCGTGCCATGACCCGAAGTATCCATCCGGGGTCAAATAGTCATCCACCGTGAAGATTTCTTCCTTCACTAGAAAACCCATCAGATGCTCAATCGCCTCAGAGACACTGGCTTTGTACTCAGCTTGTGACTGAACTGGCTCAATCGGAGGAACGTTTCGGTTGCGATTCTCCTCAAGCCGCTGAAAAGTCCTGACACGATTGTCCTCAAGTTCCACGATCATACGAACCTCGTCCCAGGTGTACGGGAAGAGGTAAACATTTTTCATCAGCCAGCTATAGTTCTCCTTGCCGACTCCAGCCTGGGCAGTCATTCGGCGCTTGTTGTTCTCGATCCACGCTATGTAGCCGTCGATTGCGGCAAGGGCCTCAAGACCGTCCTCGACCAAGTCCGTATGATGCTCGGTAAGGTCGGCGACGATTTGCTCGTACGACTCACGAGTGTCTCCCAGGGAAAGGACAGCAAGCGTGCCGAGATCAGCGGCAATCCGCGAGAAGTCGTTAAGGTTCACCTTGGCCTGCTCGATTATCTCGGGGACGGCCCTGAGCCGGACTCGTAACCCGTCGGCTCTAGATTCACTGAGCGGGAAATCCTGTGTCCTGCCGAGGCGTGGCAATACATCGTTGTAAAAACCCGGATCGAGCGACCAAGGAGCCAGCACGCGATGCTGGAACTCCATGCCGTTCATCTCCGCCCGCACCAGGTGGTAGTCGACCTGCTCATGGATCGGCCAACCGCCAATTTTGATCACGGCAAGTCGTCGCTGAAACTGGCGCAACTCGTCAAACTGTTCCGCCATAGTGGTCGCGGAATAGTCAGGCACGTTTGCTTGGATTTCCGGTCGCTGAAAATTCCGGAACTGTCGGAATAGCTCGAGGAGATCCTCGTAGCTTCCCTGCTTGGCACCGAAAGCATTGGGCGAAGCAACGGAGCCCACAGCCACCATGCCCAGGAATGCAACCATGACAACAAATGTTCGATAACAGCGATTCAATTCGGTTCACTCTCCTAGAAGTTTAGTGAATAAGCAAAATTCGTTCATTTGGTGGGTAAAGGTATTCCACGCCCCGGCTGGTCACGATGTGATTGCCTTCGATGTTGATTGAAACAGGATAGCCAGGACGTTCCGGAAGATTCGTGTGAACCATGTATTCGAAAGAGAACATGTGATTTTCCTGAATTACCAAGTGATCTCGGTCAGATCGAAATGGAGCCACCGAAGGTCCGACCGTCACCAAACTACCGCTGTTATTACCTTGACTGTGAAAGTCGATCGAAAATCCCGATTTGTCGGTATTAATAAGTGCCTCCTGCACGAGCATGTAGTCATCTTCACCGATATCGGTAAAAGGTGTGTAAATGTAGCCGGCAGCTTCCATTGCTTCGACGCTGGCAGCTAACGTCTGACCAGCCGTTCGGCCGACCTTGATTTCCTTGCGCATAATCTCACGAGCACCGATAGCTCGATCAAAGGCGTGCTGAATACTCTCGGGGGGGGCAGTTTCGCCCTCCCTGAGAACATAAGCATTGCGTTTGTAATCCGTCGAGAAATAGTCGAGATACCGAACACCTGTGTCAAACGTCAGGAAATCACCACGCTGGATCACGTAGTCATCGTCATCAAACCGCCCCAGCTCTGACGCCGTCGCTGAATACAGAATCCCGGGAGAACCTGCGCCCGAATCAGGGCCTCGCAATAAGCCCCGCTGGTGGAACTGCTCCCTAACCCACGCACCCACTTCCCCCAAAGTAGTCTCCCCCGGTGTTATCACCTCATTGGACAGAGAGCGTTCGAGAATTTGACGGTGTATTTCCAACGCATTCGCGTAGGCAACGATCTCCCGCTGTGTCCGACGCGCCCGGAAATCCGTGATCACATTTTCCGCTGAGACGATTTTCTTGGAATACTCGGGGCCCAGGATTTTCTGGAGCTTGACGTACTGTGAATGAGATATTCCATCTGCAATCGCGAGCCAATCGGAAGTGTTAACCGCTATTGTCGATGGGTTTCGCTCGGCGACGAAATTTCGCAGCTCATCGTAGACAGAGAAATCTTGATCACCGTAGTCATAACCGGCAATCGCCATCCGGATTGCCCGTGAACCGAAGATATCAAATAGCTCCCGACTCCCGCCGCCGCCGAATAACGCTCGCTCAATCCGGTCTCCTCCCCGGTCTGTAAAAACAATGTAGCCCCACGCGTTGCCAAACTGCTGGACCATTGGGTCCGGATCACCTTGCCGCGTGACATGGATCCACATGTCAATGTTGTTGTCACGCATGGCCCCAGGAAGTATGAGGTCAAGTTTTTCTTTCCGCATTAGGTGGAGAATTTCCGAGCTCACTTTCGCCGTCATTACATCCGATTGCCCATAGGCAATCGGCGTGACGAACAAAACAACAGCCGAAAACACAGCTACCCGTAAAAGTGTTCCAAAGGTCATCACTATCTCCCTCCCTGACGAGCGTGCCCCATTACCCCACTACAGTTTCTAACTAGGTCAATATTCAGAATGGATCCGCAGCGAATTCTAGGGCATCCTTCGGTCAAATCACGTGGTTCCTTGTTATTTGTTTCGAAAATAGGAGACAGAGTCCCTCCGGGAAGAAACGGTCTCCAGAGAGTTGCAGAAGAGCACAATGAGACTTCGCCTTATCCCTGTTTTGATCTTTCTAGTGTTGGGGGCGCTTTTTACCGTTGCCGAGGGATATGAAGCAATGTTGCAGGATTCATCAGATCCTATCAGCCGACCTGCTCCGGAAAACGAAGTGCGGCTGGAGAAAAGCCGCATGGTCCCCATGCGAGACGGTGTACGTTTGGCAACCGACCTGTACTTCCCAGAAATTCCTGATGAAAGACTGCCCGTAATTCTCATCCGGACTCCGTATAACAAGAACGAATTGAGAGACAACAAGAATGGCGACGCTTATATGTTTGCGTCACGAGGCTTTGTTGTCGCCGTGCAAGACAGCCGCGGCAAGTTCGAGTCTGAAGGGATCTACTCTCCACCGGCGGGAAGTGAAGCTGAGGATGGCTACGATGCCGTTGATTGGATTGCCAAGCAATCTTGGTCCAACGGCAAGGTGGGGATGCATGGCTGCTCGTATCCGGCCGAGGTGCAAGCCGCCACAGCACCACTGAAACACCCTAACCTGACCACAATGATTCCTCGGAATGGGCCGTTCATCGGTGCCGCAAACGGCCGGTATCGGTACTGGTCGGGCTTCAAGGGCGGTGTTCTCGACTTCGCCGCCACCGTGCCTTGGTATTTCAGCTCCGGCAACAAGTATTCCTTTAAGCCCCCACCGGGACTATCAGATGAGGAGATTGCCAAAATCCGCGATTTTTACTCTCCCCAGGCAACTACAGCACCGGAGCCAGATTGGGAAAAACTGGTCTGGACGTTGCCTCTCATCGACATTATGAATAAAGCAGGGGCGCCTCCCAACGATTTTCTCGATCTGGCAACGCGGGATTTTGGCGATCCCTGGTGGCATGACACGATGGGCTATTACGACGGAACCGAAACAATCGATGTAACAGCACTACACGTGAGCTCCTGGTACGACATCAGTGTCGACGAGACGATTTACGAATTTAACTACTTCCGTGAGAAAGCTGTCTCTGAAACCGCTGCGGCCAATCAATTCCTTATTATTGCCCCGACGACCCATTGCAGCTACGAGCAGGCGACAGAGCACACCGTGGTGGGTGATCGCGATATCGGTGACGCCCGGCTCGATTATTACTCGATCTATATCAAATGGTTTGAGTATTGGCTCAAAGGAGAGGAAAACGGCGCCACGGATATGCCGAAGGTCCAGTACTACACAATGGGGAGCAACGAGTGGGGCTCAGCGGATGCATGGCCGCTGCCGGAAACTGAATACACCAAATACTTCCTTCATAGCATGGGAGGTGCAAATAGCCGCTACGGGGACGGTCGACTTTCCACAGAGCCCCCCCGTGACGAATCCCCGGACACTTTCATTTACGACCCCGCTCATCCGGTCCCATCCACAGGGGGGCCACGCGGAACTTCCTGGGGGACGTCCGCCGGTGCGATCGATCAAGGCCCGGTCGAAGTTCGCAATGACGTGCTTGTCTACACCACACCGCCGCTGGAAGAAGGTGTCGAGCTGACCGGCCCGATAACAGCGGTCTTCTATATATCGTCTTCGGCAAAGGATACTGATTTCACCGCTAAGCTCGTGGACGTGTACCCAGATGGGACGGCCTACAACATCCAAGCGAGTATTTTGCGAGCTCGCTATCGCGAAGGGTTCACTAAGAAAGTCTGGATGGAAGAAGGTGGCGTATACCAGATTCAAGTGGACATGGATGCCACTAGTAATTACTTTGCACCGGGGCACAGGATCCGACTGCAGGTTTCAAGTAGTGATTTCCCATCCTATGAGCGAAACCTTAATACCGGGGGAAACAATTACGATGAGACGGAATGGGTGATCGCTAGGAATACGGTCCACCATTCGAGACAATACCCGTCTCATCTCATCCTTCCGGTAATTCCGCTCAAGGAGAATTAGTTGGGCTTTTACGCCGGCAAGAGACGCGGTTTGATGAGGGCCCGGCCAGGGAAATGCCGGATAATCACGGGCGGCCCGGGCATCTTAGTAGCCGCGTTGTCTCTAGCCTCTGCGGTTGTCTCACCGGCCAGTGCCTTGATTGCGTGGCAACCACAGAATCCTCAAATAGCTACTCCAACACCTGAACCGGAGCCAGTGTACTGGGCTACCGTCGATCGAATAATGGAGGAGGCATTCGAACGTTCCGAGGTAATGGAGGTCGCTAGCTGGCTCACCGATGTTTTCGGGCCGAGGAACTCAAAGTCTTCCGGCTACATTGCAGCGTCGGAATGGGCGCGGCAGAAACTCGATGACTACGGTTTATCTGAAGCTCGATTGGAGCCGTTCGAGTTCGCGGCGGGCTGGGACAATAAATACACCTCGGTGCACATGACGAGCCCACAGTACTCGCCGTTCATCGCCTATCCGGCGCCATGGTCAGCCGGTACAAATGGCAAGATCCGGGCACCCGTTAAGTACGTCAACTTCGAAACGTTTGCCACTGAAGCTGATCTAGATCCCTACCGCGGCCAGTTAGAGGACTTCATTATCCTCATCAGTCCAATACAGGCCGTTCCCACCCACTTTCAGTTTAAACCCACGAGCTTCACCGACGAAGAACTCGACGCGATGGCGGCGATTCCCATCCCCTCTCCGGAATCCGAAGAGCCCCGCGAACGAAGACCGCGTGCTGGACGGCTATCACGTGAACAAATCTACGATTTCGTCTTCGCCGAGGGCACATTAGCGGTAGTTCGGCCCGATGGGAGCAATGGTCTGGGGATGGTAGATGCTGCGGTCAATGGTTATTCAATGGAACGGCGCATGTGGGAAGCAGACGCTCCAGCGTCAATTACCGAGGTGATCATTGCGGCAGAGCACTACAACCGCATGATGCGGATTCTGGAGAAAGACATTCCGGTTGAGATGGAACTCGAGATCAGGGTCGAGTTTCCGGCTGACGACCCTTACGACTACAACGTTATTGCTGAAATCCCTGGAACTGATCTGGCGCATGAGATCGTCATCATCGGTGCGCATCTGCAGTCGGAGCCGGTCGGTACCGGAGCCATCGACGATGGTGCCGGCGTCGCTGCAACCATGGAGGCAGCGAGGATTCTCATGGCTATAGGGGCACAGCCTCGCAGGACGATTCGAGTTGGTCTCTGGGGTGGACACGAGATGGGTTTATACGGCAACCGCAGCCATGTCCGGCAGAACTTTGCAGACCCAGTAACCCGAGAGTACAAGGCCGACTACGACAACCTTTCAGCCTATTTCAATCTGGACATCGGTACCGGGAAGGTCCGTGGCGTTTCAATTATGGGAAGCGAGGTCCTGCGGTCAATTCTTCTCGAATGGATGAAACCGCTGCGCGGTTTGGGGATGACACACCTGTTCCTCAACGGAATGGAACATGAGGCCTACAAAGAAGTCGGGTTGTTGGGCTTCTATTTCGAGCAAGATCGGAAGGCGATCGATGACATGAACGCACATACGAACATGGATCTGTACGATCGCCTGGTTCCCGAGGATTTGATTCAGAATGCAGTCGTTATGGCCACGTTCGCATATCACGCTGCGATGCGCGATGAGAAGTTACCTCGGGCGGTACCGCGACCATGGTGAGCAAGCAAATGGAACGAGCCCCGCAACGACCCCAAATTGCTAGCTGCAGATACTTAGCGAGCATGCTTGCCTCAGTTCTACTGGTGTTTTCGGTTCTCCCAGTGTCATCGGCACCCCTACAGGAACCAGTGTACTGGGATGTCGCACAACAAATCCGCGAGGAAATCTTCACTAACGCCGAGCTTATGGACAACGCCAGCTGGCTGACTGACGTGTTCGGCCCCCGCGTCGCCAAATCCCCTGGCTACAAAGCCGCTGCTGAATGGGCAGTCGAGAAGTTCAAGGAATACGGGATTTCAAACTCATATCTAGAGCCTTATGAATTCGGCATCGGCTATGTGAATGAGTACATCTCAGTTCATATGATGAAACCCCAGTACATGTCGCTGCTTGCCTACCCGGCAACTTGGTCACAGGGCACCAACGGGAAGGTGCAAGGTCCAGCGGTTTACTTAGACTTTTCTCAGATCGAGTCCGAGATAGATCTAGAACCGTATCGGGGAAGGCTAATGAACGCACTTGTGTTAACTCAGCCGAAACAGGCAATCAGTACGACTATCCCGCTGCTACCGGAGGGCTTCACTGAAGAAGAGCTCGACACAATGGCAAAGATTACAGTCAGGCCAGCCAATCCCGTCCAGCCGGAGCGGAGGGCGAATCGAGCCACATTGCCCCGCCAGCAGATTATCGACTTCGTTCTCGCCGAGGGTGCTGCAGCTATTGTTCGCACTGACGGGCGTACCGACTACGGGACGGTAGTTGTCGAGAACAATAGGTACACCCTGGAGACCAAGCCCTGGGAGGTCGATGCAACGCCGCATCCAACGGAACTGGTGATGTCAGCGGAGCATTACAACCGAATAATGCGCATCCTCGAGAAGGGCGTGCCAGTGGAGATAGAAGCCAACGTTAGAGTTTCTTTCAGCCGTAACGACCTTACCGATCACAACGTTATCGCTGAGATCCCTGGCACTGACCTAGCGCACGAGCTTGTCATTGTCGGCGCACATCTGGAAGCAAACCCTGCAGCCACCGGCGCCGTCGACGATGCTGCCGGGGTCGTTGCCACCATGGAGGCAGCACGCTCTCTCGCTGCCATCGGCGTGAGGCCAAGGCGAACCATACGCTTTGGACTCTGGGGCGGGCACGAGATGGGCTTGTTCGGTAATCGCCATCACGTACGTACAAACTTCGCTGACCCGCAAACAAAAGAATACAAGAAAGACTACGAGAACCTGTCAGCCTATTTCAATATGGATATTGGCAGCGGCAGGATCCGTGGGGTATCAATTATGGGCAACGAGCTTATTCGGTCCATCTTCTTAGAATGGATGAAGCCGCTCCGTAACCTCGGGATGACTCATTTGTTTACTACCGGGTTGCAACACGAGGCTTACGAAGAAGTCGGATTGCCTGGCTTCTATTTTGAGCAGGACAGGAAGGTCATTGACAACATCAATGCCCACGGCAGCATGGATACCTACGAGCGATTGGTGCCGGAGGGTCTGATGCAGTCAGCAGTTGTGTTAGCGACGTTCGCTTACCATGCCGCTATGCGCGACGAGAAACTGCCGCGCGTGGCGCCTCGGCCTTGGTAACTTTCAATAGCCGTCAGCAGTTGTTAGTTAGCCTTTCGGGCTATGGCTACCCTGTAGGGAGTAACGTTCAAGACTATTGGAAGTTTTTGTCATACCAGAAGTCCTGCAGAATGAGTGACGTCTGCGTGAAGACGGTCCCCCTCGCCTCTAGCTCTACCCGGTATTCTCCGGGCTGGACGCGGTGTAGCACGTAGTCTCTCCCCCGCATTCCCGGCCGCCCCTGGACCCTCGTCCTTAGTGAGAGTCCTGTCCTGCCGACTTCTTCGTCCGCAGCTCCGAAAAACTCGTTGGTGTCGTAGTAATCGTAAAACGGTTCCGGCTCCCCGTATCTCATCTGTTCATCCCAACGGGCGACCTCTTCCGGAGTTTTCTTCCTTCCGCGGCGGGTCATTCCCCACATGACACTGTTAATACCCACGTTTCCCACCCCTTCGAATTCATTGATCAAAATTGCCCCATTGTAAATTGATAACTTGACGCCTTCGGGGAGGCTATTTTTCAGGTAGTAGTTCAACATCGCACCGTGCGGTTCGTTTTCGCCTTCGAAGTTCTGATCGGCAACCGCTGTTTGCCGTGGCATGACCCACTGAACCTTGTTCTCAATCTCAAAGAAATGGACATCATTGTCCATGACCTCTTCCGTCAACTCCTGCAGAGGGGAAATGTCGGCAACATAGAAACCGCGGCCAAACGTGCCGACCACGAGATCATTCTCGCGGGGATGAATAACGAGATCGTGTACCGGAATCGTTGGCAAATTGTTCTTCAGTTCATGCCAGGAGCGACCCCCGTCGAGCGATACGTGAACAGTCCGGTCTGTCCCAACAAAAAGAAGGTTTGGGTTTTTGTGGTCCTCTCGGATCACATTGATGCTCTCGTCAGGCAGGCCGCCCGTTATTGATAACCACGTTTCCCCGTAATCTGTGGTTTTGTAGGCAAACGGTCGGTAATCCGTCATGTGACGACCTGTAAACGTCACATAGGCGGTACCCGCAGCATGGTGTGACCCGATGATTCTTGACACCCAGTACTGAGGATTATCGGGAATATTGTCATTGAGTAGAGTCCAGTTATCGCCATCGTCCCGGCTTACCTGCACGTTACCGTCGTCCGTTCCAGCCCACAGCACACCCTGTTCCACTGGTGATTCATCGATCGTCGTCAAAGTCCCGTACTCACTGACCTCACGGCCGCCGAACTTCGACGCGTCATTCTTGGTGAGATCAGGACTGACCTCTTCCCATCGTTCGCCCCGAAATGGGGACTTCAAAAGGATGTTCGCCCCATGGTAGATAACGTCCGGATTGTGTGGCGATATTAGAAGTGGGGCATTCCAATTGAAGCGGAGGTTGTTGTTCCCACGATACGCGATGCGTCTCCGTACCCCCGTCTTTTGGTCGTTGCGCGAAAGCCCTCCAAATTGCGATTCAGTATAGAGCCAGCGCCCGTTGGTCGGATCAACCTGATTGTAAAAACCGTCGCCCCCAAGCACATGTTCCCAATCCTCGAACCTGATTGGGAACCTACCCTTTTTAGTGCTTGGCCCCTTCCATGAACCGAAATCTTGCAGACCCCCGTAGACATTGTAGGGATACTCCATGTCGACGCCGATTGCGTAGATTTGCGCCATCGACACGTTGTCAAGATGGAGCCAGTTCGCCCCCGAATCGAAGCTCATCGCGAAACCATAGTCGTATCCCAACAACATATGGTCCCTATTCTCCGGATCGATCCAGAGAACGTGATTGTCTCCACCATATTCGAACGCCCGCGACCAACTGCGTCCCCCATCGGTCGATTTATGAACCATCGAATCCATGACGTAAACCGTGTTGTCGTCGCCAGGATCGACGACGATCTGGCCGTAGTAATTATTCCTCTCCCCAACCGTGCTTTCGGTAGTCCGGCGCCACGATTGCCCACCATCGTCGGTCCGGTACACAACACTCCCAATCGGTTCAACAGCGCCAGGCTTCCCTGCTTGTACCTCACTCCACCGGTCTTCGTAGGAAACCCCCTCAGAATTATCGTTCTCGATGACCGCATAGAGAACGTCCGGATTCCCGGGATATATGGTGAAACCGATCTTCCCGATCAGTCCGCCGGGGAGACCGTTAGATAGCTTCGTCCATGTTGCGCCGCCATCGGTAGTTTTGTGGATGCCGCTGCCAGGGCCGGAGCCGGAAAAGCCCCATGGTCTGCGAATCCTTTGGTACGTCGCGGCATAGAGGACGTCAGGATCACGTGGGTCCATAACGATGTCTGTTGCACCAACATCAATGCCTTCAACAACGGTTCCGAGAGACTTCTCCCATGTTTGGCCGCCGTTCGTCGTTTTGTATACACCCCGCTCTGAATTGTCCGTGTAGTACTGCCCCTGCGCCGCAACATAAACCACGTCGGGATTCTTGGGATGAACAACCAGCCTTCCGATTTGCCCTGATTTTCGTAGGCCCACATTCGACCAACTGACACCACCGTCGTTTGTTCTATAGACTCCGTCTCCGTAGTACGCGCTGTTTCTAAGATTCCCCTCACCGGTACCGATGTAAACGATGTTGTCGTCGGTTGGGGCAACAACCACGTGGCCAATTGATGATGTCTGCTCATTGTCGAATATCGATTCGAACGTCGTTCCATTGTTTACGGTTTTCCACAATCCTCCCGGACCAGCGCCAACGTAGAACACATAGGGATCCTGGCTCGACACGGCAAATGCAACCACACGCCCCCCAGGCCGTGTGGGACCTATTTCTCGGTAATGCACCCAGTCAAGAACGTTGCCGGGGCCCGATTGCCCAGAAACATCAGACGCAACCAAAATCGCTAGTAGTAACAAGCTCAGAGCAGCCCGCGTGAAAGGAATCACCATTACCCTCCTCAAGAACAGAATGTTCGCCCACTGGCCTCAGCACTTGACGAACGCGTCAAAACTCTATTCGTAGCTGTGTGAGCGAACAACAGGTCAGTATTCACAGTGATAACAAAACATAATTGCTGAAGTTAACTTGCTCCGCTGCGCATGCTCAATCAGGCTCTTGCCCTAATCAAGCCACTAAGATACAAGGAGTGATTATGAACCTCGCTCTAGTCTCCATCTTCATAGTTGCACTGTTCTCGTGTGCACCACTACCTGCAAACGTCTCTGATCAGGCTTACCCGCAGACAGAACTCACGGCGCAGGTCGACGAGCTGTTTACCGAGTGGGATACGGAGGATTCTCCGGGGGCAGCAATCGGTATCTTCAAAGATGGACGAATTATTTATGCTCGAGGATATGGCGTCGCGAACCTAGACTACGGGATTCCCCTGGTGCCGCAGTCCGTCTTGAGGATTGGGTCCATCTCCAAGCAATTTGTGGCGATGTGCATCGCGATCCTCGCTGAACAGGAAAAGCTCTCGTTCGATGACAACATCCGCACCTATCTTCCCGAGATGCCGGACTACGGCGAACCCATCACGATTCGGCACCTGTTACATCACACCAGCGGAATTCGTGAGTACCTCACCCTCGTCGAACTGATCGGGAAACCCGAGGGGAGCGGATTCGGCTATACGACGCGAGAGCTCGTCGGTCTCCTCGCTCGGCAGCAGGGACTCAATTTCAGCCCTGGGGAAAGATACTCGTACACGAACTCGGGCTATTTTCTCCTGGCGGAGATCATCACGCGTGTCAGCGGGACGAAGGCTAGTGCCTTTGCCCAGGAGAACGTCTTCGATCCGCTCGACATGAAGAGCACGCGCTTCTACGACGACCGCGACGCGATCATCCGCAACCAGGCGATGGGTTATTCGCAAGAAGGCGACGATGGCTATCGCCTCGACATCCTCCGCTCGGATGTCATCGGTGATCTTGGAGTCATCACCACGGTCGAGGATTTCCTGCGCTGGGACAACAACTTCTATGACAACCAGCTTGGAGCCGGAACACAAGATCTGATCGATACGATGTCCGAGCGTGGGCGGACAAACGACGAAGATGAACTATCGTACGCGTTGGGACTGGAGTTTGACTCCTACCGTGGCCTGAGAACCATGGGCCACGGCGGATCCGCAGTGGGATATGTCGCGGACTTCTTGCAGTTTCCAGACCAGAGATTCTCTGTCGTAATACTTTCGAATTTGAGTTCGTTTCGCCCTGGACAATTGGCACGGCAAGTTGCCGACCTCTACCTTGCCGATTATCTCGAAGAACCTTCTGCTTTGGGTGCCCAGGATCGGCCCGGTTCCCGATCCAGGAGCAGAGGACCAGAAGCCGTAACCCTGCCGATTGAAGAGCTTGAGGCTTTTACGGGTGATTTCTATAGTGACGAGTTCGATTTCTTTTACTCGTTCCAGGTCAAGGAAGGGAGCCTTCAGCTCGAGGTCCGTGAGCGTTCGTTCGCCCTAGTCTCATATCCCGCCGATCGTTTCGGCTGGGGTCGACGAGAGCTAACGTTCCTGAGAAACGACAATGGCGACGTCTCCGGCTTCCTATTAGGCGCTGGGGACATACAAAACCTGAAGTTCCGAAAGGTCGAGAGTCGCATTCCGAGGTGAGATGTTGACCATCTCAAACTGCCTCTCTTGGCGAAAGCGGGGATAAGTTGAAGCCAACACCTATGAAAACAATGTGCGTGTTAGTGGTGGTCATTTTTGTGATGGCAGCATGCAGCAACAGTGATTCGAATGACTTAGAGACGCCACAATCAAACGAACGGGTGGCGTTTACCAAAAAGGTTGATGTGTTCGGTGTGCCCATCTACGCGACAAACACGACCGGCGATCACAAGCTGCTTCACGCTGCCGGAGTACTTGCCCAGTACATAGACAACAACGAAGACGGCGAACCAGACAACCCGTTGATCATGGCGGCACTTCTTGAAGGGGAAGGCGCTATTACCATGACTAGGACACAAGGTGAAATGCGAGGTGCACCAAGGGGATCGCGCCCACGGGGCCAAGGTTTATATGACGAAGAAACTCACCCGAATGCCAAGGAGCAAGGGGTTTTCGACGGGGCGCTAGAAGAAATCCTCCATATGGTCTCAGATGTCGGCTGGGGCGGCGCTTACCCTGAGGTCTTTGGGAGGGTACCTGGGACGGAGATCGCTAACGCAATGGATTTGGCCCGCGGTGGGCAATTCCAAGAAATTCCGGATGAATATCCGGCGGGCGCTTGGTATTCCTACGACGATGAAACCTGCGACTATGATTGCATGGCGTCGGAATATATCTACTGGGCGTTTACTTCATTTCTCGGCGCGCAAGACATCCCCGGACGCTTCGAGCAGGTTGGACACGAGTGGAAGCTGACGACACGAGCGTTGTTACAGGAGCAGGATCCTGCCGTTTACGCGATTTTAAGCAACCCTGAGTATAAGTTTCCAAGCGTCACTCCCGACGGAAAATATACGGGGACGACTCTCACTATTGAACCGTACGAGCATCGCTAAACGCCCCACTTTCGTACCAGCAAAATTCAGGTAACGTCGCCGACGCGCTGTTGCCAATCGCGAGAGGTATCCGCCGAACATGACCGAACTGAAGATCGATCGCAGGCAGCTCATCCGCATGGGGCTTTCTTCGAGCGTACTAGCAGCCATACCCCTGGGTTGCGTGAGGCTGGGCAATGATAAAGCGGATGAGCTGTTGCAGTTCGTCAGCAACTCTCGATCACCGGTCGACGAAAAGCGCACCGGCAGCTTGCGTCAGGAGGACTTCGAAAAGCTTGCAGGCCTTTGCCAGTACGTAAACCGAGCATGGGAACTGGACGCGGACATGGGGCTCTACTTCAATCGGTTACGGGCCGACCTTGACTTCAAGACAAACGAAGAACCCAGTTACTTAACGGAGTACAAACACGCCGTCGAGCTGATCTCGATGATGGTCGGCACCACCTCCAGTGTGGAGCAGGCGTGGGCATCCCTTCTCTTTTCCGACTTCGACGTTGAGAATTTCGCTGCCACGAAGCTGGGGCGCGCCAGGCGTCTTGTCTTCTCCGAATTGATCACTTATCAGATTCCCGTGTCGGGCGCCTTCAAGAGCTTTGGGCTATGGAACTACAGCGGCTACTTCGGTGGTTCGTTCACCGCTCCCGAGAGCTACAGGAAAGGAGCCGTCTAGCATGGAGTCCATCATCATCGTTGGCTCCGGCGTGGCCGGTGTGACATTGGCGAGGCAGCTCCTCAAAACTGAAAACGACTATCAGATCACAGTTTTTGAGGCAGGTCCCGACTTTAAGCCTGGCGATTACCGAATATGGCTTGATCAAGTAATGGCCGACGTCGATCTCTACAGAGAGTTCGTGGATGATCCGAGAACCGAGAACGAACACTTCGGACTACGTGGCTCGAGGCTTTTTGTGAAAGGCGGAACGACCAATCACTGGGGCGGTCTGACACCTCGCTTTAAGCCTGAAGACTTTGAACTGAAGTCCCGCACTGGTTTCGGGGCCGACTGGCCAATCAATTACGACGATATGGCGCCTTATTATGCGGAAGCCGAGGTTCTACTGGGCATTACGGGTGATTCAGAGAATGATGATCCACCACGGTATGGTGCGAAATACCCATTCCCGCCAACCGCTTTCACCCTAGGTGACGTGCTGATCATCGAGGCCCTCAAAACCCATGACATATCCTACGGGCATATGTCGATAGCCAGGGACGGCAATCGATGTATTACGACAGGCACCTGCGATTATTGCCCTGTGAATGCCCGATATACGGCTCTCTACGATTTAGCACGACTGCAAGACGAATATGAGAACAAGCTGACCCTGAAAACAGAAGCGCCCGTCACAAAAATACTAATGGATGGGAAAAAGCGTACCCGGGGCGTCAGCTTTCTAAACCTTAAGACGGGTACTCCTGACTCGATGGAAGCCGATGTAGTTATCGTTTGCGGTGGCACGATCGAATCCGCGAAACTTCTGCTTTCCTCTTCCAACAAGGACTGGGCCGACGGTATTGGCAACGACTCAGGGCATGTCGGCCGGCATTTGATAGGCCATCCAGTGATGGGGGCCTCAGCGGTTCGGCCCGGAAACCCGGACAAGCTCGATGGGGAACTCGGCTTTACCTCTCTGATCAGCCGACATTTTGATTCACCGGAATATCAGCACAAAGGCAAAATGTGGTTTTCCGGGAGTGTCAGCTCAAACTCCTCTCTGGAAAGGCAAATCCTTTCAAATGTGTCGCGGGCTGATATGGATGCAAGCTTGATTTCTGAGATGAGAATCTCTTTGGGTGGTGAAATGGAGCAATTCGAAAGCCCGGAAAATCGAGTGGGCTTGGGAAGCGGTACAACGAGACATGGCCTTCCTACGACAGAAATCGAGGTTGGCATTCACGAAATCAATATCAGAACTCGACAGGAACATGTGCAGACGTTTGTTGAGATACTGAAAACCGCAGGGTGCAGGGAAGACAGTATCGAAAGCTACGCTGGAGATCCTGACGGAGCCCATGCATCGTCAACCTGTCGCATGAGCAGCTCCGATGTAGACGGTGTCGTCGATCCTGATTTACAGGTTCACGGCACAGATAATCTCTATGTGTGTTCGAACGCTGTTTTCCCCAGTATTGCAGCAGCTAACCCGACGCTAACGGTATCGGCGCTTGCCGTTAGATTGGCGGAACATATTGGCGAACAATCGCCGCTAGTGCCCTTGAGCGGATCACATTGACTCTTCAGGCTGACATGCCGAACAGTGGGTCCCACCCCACTCCCGCTTCAGGTTAGAACGGTGCTGATCATGCAGTCCCATTAATCAAAGAGGGTATCCAGAATGAAAGTAGCCCGACTTTTTGCGATTTGTTGTGCGATACCGTTTCTAGTCGCCGCTGTTCTGCCCATCCAGGAACCAGTCCACTGGGACATCGTCGACCAGATACTCGACGAGGCTTTCAACAACTCTGAAGTAATGGAGAACGCTGGCTGGCTCACCGATGTATTTGGTCCACGCAACTCCAAATCGAGCGGCTACCTTGCAGCAGCAGAGTGGGCAAGGCAACGGCTTGAGGACTATGGACTTTCCAACGCCCACCTAGAGCCGTTTGAGTTTGGCCGTGGTTGGGAAAATCAGTACTCATCGTTTCACATGGTCGCGCCACGCTACATGCCGATAATCGGCTACCCCGCAGCATGGTCGGCAGGCACCAACGGTAAGATCAGGCTCCAGGCTATACACGTAAATCTCGACGGGATCGAATCGGAAGCCGATCTGGATCCCTACCGCGAAGAGATCCCTGGCAAGGTCGTTCTCATCGAGCCTCTGCGCGATCTCAGCGATCAGTACGGGCCATCTACGGGACCCTATACCGAGGCGGAACTCGACGAGATGGCGCAAATTCCCATCGGCCCGACAGAGCGACCTGAACGACGTCGATCCCGAAGCGGATTCACCTTTGAGGAACGCGTTGACCTAGTGTTCGCTGCGGGTGCAGCAGCAGTGGCGAGAACAGACGGCACGCATGCTTACGGCACCGTCGACGGTGCCGTCAACGGTTACGCCCTGGAACGGCGCATGTGGGAAATAAACGCTGGTCCGCCGATTACCGAATGGATTCTGGCGGCGGAGCACTACAACCGCATGGTGCGGATCCTGCAGAAGGGTATCCCGGTCGAGATGGAAGCAGAAGTCAGGGTCGATTTCTCTGCTGACGACACGATTGATTACAACGTTATCGCTGAAATCCCGGGCACTGACCTGGCCGATGAACTCGTGTTGGTTGGCGGGCACCTGCAATCGGAACCAATCGGCACCGGTGCGACAGACAACGCTGCGGGGTCGGCAACCTCCATGGAGGTCGCACGCATCTTTCAGGCACTCGGCATCAGACCGCGCCGAACCATTCGCATCGGGCTGTGGGGAGGCCACGAGATGGGCCTTTTCGGCAACCGCAGTCACGTGGCCCAAAACTATGCCGACCTAGAAAATCGCGAGTATAAGCCCGACTATGACAATTTGTCGGCCTACTTCAACGTCGACGCGGGGGCCGGGCGCATCGTGGCACTCAATATTCAGGGAAGCGAAGCAATCCGCGGAATCTTCAGCGAATGGATAAAGCCTTTGCATAACCTGGGTATGCAGCATTTGCTTACCACCGGGAGAGGGGTCCACGAAGCGTACCAAGAAGTAGGTCTGTCAGGTTTTTACTTCCACCAAGACCGCCACGACGATCGCCGCTACCACTCAAACATGGACGTCTACGACCGCCTCGTCCCTGAAGATCTCATGGCCAATTCCGTTATCTTGGCAACGTTCGTGTATCACGCGGCGATGCGTGATGAGATGTTGCCTCGGGTCCTGCCACGACCATGGTAACCAAATGATTCTTCCCAGGAGTTGATCTGAACCTTCACGGGGGCGCAGACCCTACTCGATCTCGACTTCTTTGTCGTGAAAAACAAGGACTTCGATACCGGTCAACTCGTCGGTGCCGTCGCGGCCGTCCACAGTGTCGGTGATGGTCGTTATCGCCCCCTTGGTTTCAATCCGATAATCAGACGCCACCCCGGCAAAGAAGGCCCGATCGCTCCCGGCCGCACCGGCAATCACATCGTCTCCCGCACCACCTGTGAAACCGTTGTCGCCAACGTTGCCAGTGAGCAGGTTGTCCTGGTCGTTACCTGAAACGCTGGTGTCTTTGTCGCCGGTGAGGGTAACGTCGACCAGGAATCGGGACTTGTTGGTGTACTCGACGGCTTTGTCCTGGACCATCACGAACGTTCCTTCGAACGATGGGTCAATGTAAGCGTTGTAGGTCAGATATTCGGGCCAGAACTCCTCGACCAGGTCGAACAGGGGACGGTCGCCGGCCTGCATCTCGGCACGTGTGTGGTACGGGTACTCATCACCGTAAGACCCACCGTTGCCCTGGGGGTCGTGGTCCCACAGGCCAAAATAGATGTCGAAACCGCTGATGATGTATTCGTGCGGTGCTGTCCCCCCGTACTTGTAGATCCCGGCTTCCACAGCACGCTTCTCAGCTCGTTCAATAGCAGCATGGTACTCGGGAAGTGCCTCTTCGATGCCTTTGGCATGCACCAGATGCATGATCTCTTCGTACGAAGCGTCGCGGGTATAGAAACCTCCTTGCGGGGCCTCGTTGTGAACATAGACATAGTCGCCCTCCACCGGGGATTCCGTGGCATACAGGTCCTGGAGAGCGAGGTCCGAGGGTTCGAGGATGTCGTACATCGCGAACGCCCGGGCCTGAGTATCTGTGTAGATGAGAGTCGCTCGCACGTCTCCCATGCGGTTGGCGATCTCGGACTTGTCGCTTCCATACCTGGTGCCCGGAGCATCCGAAAGGTGGTACCGGAGAATCTCCCGTGCGCGCGCCATCTGTAGATCGCTCACCCGCGACTGGCCGAGGATATGAATCGGCTTGCCGTTGGGGGCGACGTGCTTCGTGTACTTGGTGAACAGACCCGTCAAGGTTCTGCCGACGTCGGCCGGCAACGACACCACGCCAAACTCGGAAGACGAAGTGTCGATGTCGTCCAGTACCTCATAGTCGATGTCGACCTGGTCCGGAACGTCGTACTCGATTAGCTCCAGCGCCCCCGGCCGATTCGGGTCTGGACCTTCTGGACCTTGCTGAGCACAGGCCATCGTGGCGATGAGCACTGTGAGAACCAGCAGCATTTGCATTCGCTTCATTTCGAACTCCCTTTCCGGCGCCCCTCAGCGACTAGGCAGATCTTCGGTCACTAGGACGATGTCATCACTGTTGCCCGTCATTTCCCAACGAATGAGGGACATTGGGACAATCCCACTCTCCAGGAACTCATCTATAAAGTCCCTCAGTACAAATTCTTCGCCGAGCTCCTGCGCTCGTTCCCTGAACAGCTTCATGAAGTAAGCCTTGCCGGTAACGACGTTGCTATGAAAGCCGCCCGGGTTGCGGATGTTGGACTGCATCTCGAACCAGACCATGTTTTCCTCGGGGCTCGACCAACCGCGCGGCATGATCTCGGCGCAAAGATGCCGTGCCTCCTCCAAATTGATCTCGTTGGCGTGCATCTTCATGTCGGGTATCGACAGGCTCATGTGCGAGGCGTTCATCAGGTACTCCATCTCCCGGCCCTTACGGGGCCGGTCGTCGAGCACTCCCGCCTGCATCAGCAGCTCCTCGAGCGCCACCGCCCAACCCTCGGTGCGCATCGAGTCCATATTGTAGCGCCGCCCGGCGCTGCGAATCGGGCTCTTCGTCAAGCGCTCCTGGCGCTGGAAATCGAGCATGTGGCCGATGAACTCGTGCGTTTCTCCCGGCAACATCTCGCGTTGCCGTACCTTGGTGTCGATGCTGGAGTTCTCGGGCAAGAACCGCTCGTCGCGTCCGCCCCCCTCACGGGCGATGCGCTCATCGAGTTCTTCCAGCGTTTCGAAGCCCGTGTAGTCAGTCGGGTTCACCCAGTCGTCGATGGTCATGATTTTTTCGTCGTGGAGAAACTCGACGACGGCATGAAGTGCCTCGTACACACTGGCCTCGTACTCCCGCTCAGTCATGTCGACCTCCAGGATCGGGAGGTCGCGATTGCGCTGCTCCTCGAGCTTTAGGAACGTGATGATGCGGTCGTACTCCCGCTGGATGATGTCGTTGCTCTCCTCCCAGCCCCACGGCGAAAGCTGGACGTTGCGCATCCACCAGCTGTAGTTGTCCTTGCCGATTCCGGCCGGGGCGGTCATGTCATCGAGGTTGGCTGCCAACCAAGCGGAGTAGTCGCGCACCGCCTGCCCGGCGGCCCGAGCGTCCGGCACCAGGTCAGGGTGAGCGTCCTGCAGCCGTTGCGCAATGCGATCGTAGCTCCGGGCTTCACTTTCGGCGTTGCGAATGGCGAGCACGGCAAGATCGCCGGCGGCCTCAGTAAGGTTGCTGCGTGCTTGCTCGTAGATTCCGGGGATCGCCCGCAACGTGGCCTGGTATCGAGCTTTCTCGTCTGCCGAAAACGGCGGCTCCAGCTCGAAAAGAGGGCGAGTGAACGTCTCCGCTTCGATCGAGGCACCGGCGTCACCGCCCCGGATGGAATAAAACCCGGGATCACGGGCCCACGGTTTGTGCACGCGGTGGTGGAATTCCACGGCGTTCATCTCGGCACGCACCAGATGGTAGTCAACCTGTTGCCAAATCGGCCAGGCGTCGATGTCCAACGCCGCAAGCCGCTCGCGAAATTGCTGCAGGACCTGGTACCGCTCCGCCACTGCCGGCGCCGAGTAGTCGGGCACACCGACGCTATTGGTTGCATCTCCAGATGCACGAAATTCTTCGAACATGGATACCAGGTCGGCGTAGCTGTCACCACGTTGGGCAACCTCAGCAGCAGCACCCTGCCCTGCTGTATTTGCTGATGAAGCTGAGGAAACAACGAGAAAAAGCGTCAAGATGACTGTTGAGATCACCGAATCAAACCGTGCATACATGGCAGAACCTCCGCGAAGCTGATGTGCGCATCTGAAGAATGGCGCAGAATCTTAATTCTTTACTCTAATCTTGTCTCTTCACAAGGAGCGTAGAAGCGTAAAGAATTGCTAAAAGAAATTCTTGCCCCTTTTGCCCATTAATCGTTCCGCGCAGTATACGGAGCTGATTGCAATGCCGCTGATTACCAGGAGAAGTAATTCATGCTAAACGGTCGCGTCGCCTGCGGTACGTTGTCAATTCTTTTGATCGTCGGGGCATCACAACCCGGCAGGGCCCATACCACTCAACAATGGACACCAGACAAACCGGGTAGTGACAACATCGAGGTCGTCGCACATCTTCCTCTCGGGCCACGCCTGAGCGTCGCTGACATTGAGATTGAACAGGAGCTACACCGCCCGTTCGTTTACATCGCCCGCATGGTATATGGCAGTGAAGGAGAAAAAGGCACTGACATCATCAACATCGAGGACCCCGCGAACCCAAAGATAATTTACCGCTGGCGAATCGAAAATCAGGATCTGCACCTAGGCGGCGGCGGTATGGACGTCAAGTATTTCAAATGGAATGACAGTTATTACCTCGTTCAATCGGTGCAGTTCAACCAGGGTGGACCGAACAGCGCTATGGGAGCGGTCGTCTTCGACGTGACGGGCCTTCCCGACCCCGCCACGGTGAAAGAAGTCGCACGCATTCAAGCACCTAGACAGCCAAACGGCTTCCACAACATTTTTATCTACACGCACACTAGTGGTCGAGTATTGCTATTCGCTACAACTGAGGGATCGGCCGTCAACGTATACGATCTCGGTAACGTTGTTGAAGATCGGCCAAACGACGCGTTGATTGCCACAGTGCCTGCCGGCCCTGGAACAAACCCGATGGCCAGTTATCACGATATGTACGTTGCCTATCACGTCGACAGCGAACAGGACAGATTCTACGGAGCTGGGACGGGTGGCTACTACGTCTACAACCTCACCGACATCACTAACCCAGAGCTATTAGTCTCACTCACCGAAATCGAGGGGGTAAAAGACGGGCACACCTTCGCCGCAACACCCGACGGCCGCTACGTCGTTGCTGAAACTGAGTACCGCTATGCACCGCTGCGAATTTTTGACTTAAAACCAGCACTTGACGGCGAGGTGTCAAACATACGTGTGCCGATCTCGGCGTGGACCGCCGATTGGCGCCATCTGGTCCACAACCATGAGATCCGCTGGCCATACGTTTTTGTCTCCGGCTACATGGACGGCCTCCAGGTCTTCAGCCTGATGGATCCGTACGACCCGGTAACGGTTGCCTACTACGACACCTACGTAGGCCCACTGAACACCGATGTATACCCGACGGATAACGGTGCATTCGGGATCGACGTCCGCAACGCTGACGGTCTGATCGTGATCAGCGATATGACAACGGGCTTTTGGGCTTTTCGTATGGATGGATTTCTGGGCTGGAAGGGTTCTGATTGGGGTGTCCCGGATATTTCCAGCGTGCAGAAATGGAGCAATGGAGGACGCTAACCCGAACGGCTGCCCACGTTGTTACGAAGCTTCATGAACGAAAGGCTCGGAGCGATTACCCTCCCTCGAAGAAAACTGCTGGGTGCAGCTAGAAATGTCTTAACCATCGTGCAACGTTGTTCAATCAATCCTTACGCAGAATAAATTCCTGTTATCTACCTTTGAGCATGGAGCCAACAACATGAACACCTCAAGTCTTTTGCGCTGTCTAATGGCCATTGCACTGCTGAGTTCGTCTGCTGCGGCTTCTGCCGCAATGGGTTCTCTGGAAGCCCCGCTACCTTCTGCACCACCTGTCCAGGGAGTCTCAACCTCAGCAATCCCAGCCAACGTTCTCGACCAGATCCACTTTCGCTCCATCGGCCCGACCAAGCAAGGTGGCCGAATTATGGACCTCGGTGTCCCAGACCTCGCGAAGCAACCATTCACGTTCTACGCGGCTGCCTCAACCGGTGGCTTGTGGAAAACCGCCGACAACGGACTCACTTGGAAGCCAATCTTCGACCACGAGAACATCAACTCGATTGGCGACATCGCTGTGGCACATTCCGACCCGAACATTTTGTGGGTGGGTACGGGAAACGCCTCCTACTGGGGCGAGGGAATGTACAAATCAACTGACGGGGGCGAGTCCTGGTTGCACATGGGGCTCGAAGACTCTCTCTACATCTCACGGATACTTGTACACCCCGATAACCCCGATGTTGTATACGCTGCGGTGGTCGGCGACTGGGGAACCGATGACCCCTCGAAGGGCGTATTCAAAACCATTAACGGCGGCACCACATGGACCAAGTCGTTGGCCATTACCCACGACGTCTACCACGTCGGCGCCGCCGACATAGTCATGGACCCGCGCGACCCCAACGTACTTTATGCCTCGAGTTGGGACCGAAACAGTGGCGCAGGCAGCGGTATCTACAAAACCACTGACGGAGGTAACACATGGACCAAGCTGACAGGCGGCCTTCCCGCCGGAAGCATGGATCGCATCGGACTCGATATCTATCAGAGTAATGCCGATACAGTCGTCGCTTCGATCCTGACCCCAAGTCCTGATGGTGAAGGCTACAACCGCTTTTCCAACGCAGTTTGGCGCACTGACGACGCAGGTGGAACATGGCGCCGTATTAGTCCGCCCGATGCGGGGCTCAAAGGGTCGTCACGTTTTGGGCAGATCCGCATCGACCCTAATGATGACCATCGCATTTATGTGCTTAACACGGGTGTGCAGGGGACTTTCGACGGCGGCCAGACCTGGGGTAGAGCAATCCGTTTCGGCGGCGACAACCAGGCGATGTGGATAAACCCGGACAATAGCGACCATATGCTGCTCGGCTACGACTATGGCCTCGCCATTTCGTTCACCGGGGGCCACACCTGGTACCACCCAGACAACCTGCCTCTCGGACAACTCGAAGCGGTTGGTGTCGACATGGCCTATCCCTACAACGTTTACGGAGGGATGCAGGACTTCGGCACATGGCGGGGTCCGAGTACCAACCGCAGCCGTTTTCCGATCCGCTTCGAAGCCTGGGAACATGTGCGTGGTGCCGACGGCTCCTACGCGCAGGTCGATCCGAGTGACAACCGATGGATGTACGTGGAGTCACAGAACGGCTCGATATCAAGAAACGATCAAAAGACTGGAGTGCGCAAGAACATCCGCTATCGGGGCAACCCGGACGTACGCTTCAACTTCATCGCCCCCATCTTAATCTCGCCCCACAACAGCAACGTTATTTTTCACGGTGCCAATATGCTGTTGCGTTCTGAATTCCGCGGCGAAAACTGGCGGGAGATCAGCCCCGACCTGTCGCTTGGCGGAGAAGCCGCGGAAGGCAGGAGGGTCAACGGGACGATCACGACGATCGCCGAATCGCCGGTCGTGGCCGGGTTAATCTGGGTCGGCACCGACAACGGTAACGTGCAACTCACCCAAAATGGTGGTGAAAACTGGGCGCGGCTGAACGACAACCTGCCAGATAGCCCTGTGACCAAGGTTAGCCGGGTTGAAGCATCTCACCACGATCCGGCAACCGCCTACGTCAGCTTCAGTGGAGGTCGCCGAGACCGCCATGATCTCAAGCCTTACGTCTACAAAACAACAGATTACGGCGCGACATGGGCCAAAATCGTCAACGGACTACCCGAAGATGAACCCGTTAACGTGATCCGCGAGGATCATACGAACCCCAACTTGCTTTTTATCGGCACGGCCAAAGCAATTTACGTCTCGCTTGATGGCGGGGCGAGCTGGACGTCGCTGCGTAACAACATGCCAAACGTCCCGATTCACGACATGGTCATCCACCCACGTGAAAACGATCTTGTTGTGGCCACCTACGGCCGTAGCTTCTGGATCGCTGATATTTCTGTGCTGCAGGAGCTAACCCCTGATGTCATTGCAAAACAGGAACATCTTTTTAAGCTCGAACCCCAAGTGCTCTGGATCTCATCTCGCGGAACGCAGGTTGCGGCAGCCTTCCATAACTACGATGGAGAGAATGCCCCTCACGGCGTGATGGTGAATTACTACCTGCGCGCGCCAGCGGTCGACAAGGTCACTGTACAGATCTACCAAGGCTCGTGGTTGGTCAACGAGTACAGTGGGTCGGGTAACGGCGGGCTCAACAGCGTGCAGTGGTATTTGACCGAGAGGATCCCTCGCACTGAAGAAGAAAAGGGGCAATGGGATCGCTCGTTCGAACGGTCCCAAGCCGAGGAAGAATATTTCGACTACTACGATGGCACCGATCATTTCGGTGAACCTGACGAAGAAGTAAGCATCTTCGGGCGATCTCTTGAGATCTGGATCCACACTCTGCCGGAGTGGAGGGAACGCGACTACAAGCACATCCGGGCCAAACCGGGCGAGTACACAGTGAAGGTTCTGGTGAATGGCCACGAACTCACCGGCACAACGGTCGTACTCCAGGACCACTGGTACGACAAGCGATACTAGCTGTTGGTCATGCCGGTATGCTGTATAGGATTCTTTGTGAAATACGAAATAAGCTCAGTTAGAAAAAGGAAGCCTTCATGAGCCTGTCGAATTGTCGGGGCTTGCTGTACTTCATTTTGTTCTTTGGGTTCTTAAGCGGCGGCTGTAACGGGCAAGAGGGCGACGCCCCGATGTCAGGATCGGACGGAGCCACGGAAGTCACATCTTCGACGACAGCTGATGTGAATCGGATCAGGGTGCTAATCATTGACGGGGTCAATAACCACGACTGGGAGCGCACCACGGAAGCCACCAAGGCAACCCTGGAACAAACGGGGCGTTTCACCGTCGAAGTAAGCACGTCCCCTCCCAAGCGTGCTTCCCGCGAAGAATGGGACACCTGGCGCCCGAGGTTCTCCGATTACCAGGTCGTGCTCAGCAACTTCAATGACGATTGCGAGCGAGACGGTGGCTGCGAGTCCCTTTGGTCAGAAACCACCAAGGCGGACTTCGATACTTTCGTTCGGGGAGGCGGCGGCTTTGTCTCCGTACATGCCGCCGATAATCATGACGCCAACTGGCTTGAGTACAACAAGATGATCGGTGTCGGTGGTTGGGGTGGCCGCGAAGCTGGTGTGCACGGCTCGATCCTCCGCCTGGTCGATGGCGAGTGGATAGCCACTTCGCCGAACGAAGGTATCAGTGGGGAACATGGCCGAATGCGCGACTTCCTGGTGATTCACGACCAGCCCGCCCACCCGATCCTTGCCGGGTTGCCAACTGAATGGATGCACGCCGAAGATGAACTCTATGCCTCGCTGCGTGGCCCAGCCGAGAGCATAGAGGTTCTCGCACACTCGTACTCACTATATACCAACGAAAACGAACCGATCTTCATGCTCATCACCTACGGCGAAGGCAAGATTTTTCACATGCCGATGGGCCACTATAACGATGAGTTCGAGCCATTCGGCGCATCGTTACACTGCGTCGGTTTTCAAACTATTCTGGCTCGAGGAACCGAATATGTCGCTACTGGTGCGGTCACCCTGGGCATTCCGAGTTCGTTCCCGGGAGCCGACGCACCCATCGTGATCGCGCCCAACGAGGTAATTTGGTGAAGGGTCCGCCATATCCTGAGCCAGTAAGGCCCTGGATCCACACCAGGGCCGGAGGAGCAATAGCGCTGTTGTTGAGTGCCTTGGTGGCTGGTTGCATCGGGACCGAGACAGACAACACTTCCGTACCCATCACGCGCACCAGTAACAAGGCTCCGATCGTCCCGGGGTACGAGAGCATGCGGGTTACTAATGTTGCGGACGACGCGGCGCTTGGCGAAGTATTGCTTGGTGAGCTGAACTGTCTTTCCTGTCATATAGCTACGGGCGACGAGCACGCTGGAATCAACGAGAGAATCACCACAAAGACCGCCCCGGACCTGAGTGGAATCGGTCAGCGTGTAACGCCCGGCTGGCTCGCCGCTTATCTTGCCGACCCGCAAGCACAAAAATCGGGCGTCACTATGCCGAACCTATTTCAAGCCGTGCCAGCTGCGGAACGTGAAAGTGCGGTTGAACAGCTTACACACTTTCTCATCAGTGAAAGCGGAACCTTGGAGTCCGCGGAATACCAACCGCCTCTCTACCGAGCAACTGTCGAGCGAGGTCGCAAGTTGTTTCATTCAGTTGGTTGCGTAGCCTGTCACGCACCGGAACAGGGCGACTCCGGATTAACAACTCCTTCGGTACCGTTGCCAGACCTGGCCGCCAAAACATCCGTCTTTGCACTAACCCAATTCTTGCTCAACCCGGAGACAGTTCTGCATGGTGGGCGCATGCCGTCCTTGTACTTAAACGAGGAAGAAGCCACGGATATAGCTGTTTACCTTTTGCGCGAGCAAGAGTCCGCCGCTGTAGAAAGAATCGCCGGATTCGAATTTGAGTACTTCCTCGACCCAATGCAGGATGAGGACGCCGATGGATTCTTCACACGGCCACCTCCTATTTTTGACGAACTGGTCGCAGAAAACATAGGGCAAATTGACGTGCTGTCACTGAATCTGCCGATCAGAACCAGCCGGGGTAATCATATGTTCCGCTATAGCGGCTTGATCCCCATTGAAACGGCTGGAACCTATACCTTCGTGCTCGCCTCAGATCGACGCTCAGGTTCCGAGCTTCTCATTGACGGCGAAGCAGTAGCCACCAAGGGGCAAGACACGGGCCGTGAAATAACCGTTGAGGTTGATCTTGAAGCTGGGGATCATGCCGTCGAGGTGACCTACTACATCAGGGGCGACACGCGGCAACCGTATGTTGAGACCACAATAACGGGCGGGACGGTCGCTGAACCAACACCTATCGACCGGATCGCCATCGTCGAGGATGTGCGACTGGCACCAACCTTGCCGGCAGTATTTCAGGTCGACCAAGCGGCCGCTGAACAAGGGGCTCAGTTATTTACTAGAGTCGGCTGTGCCTCCTGCCACGAGCTTCGGGGAACGGTGCCCGACCCAGCCTCGTATTCTGCCCCTTTACTCGAAACCCTCAAGTTTGACGTTGCTAGTGAGTGGCACACTGCAGTCGGAGCACCACGCTACAACCTTGATGACTCGCAGCGTCACGCCATTATCGAGGCAACCAGAGACCTGGATCAACTTGCCCAGCCACGGGATATAGCGAGTGAAGTCGTTCACGCCCTAGGAACTTATGACTGTTATGCGTGTCACCAACGCATCGAAACGAGTGGGGCGGCAGGCGGTCCCAACGCAACACGAATTTCCTACTTTACGCTGGCTCCCGGTTTGGACTTAGGTGACGAAGGGCGCATACCTCCAACCCTTACAGGAATCGGCGGCAAATTGAAGCCGGAAGCGCTGCATTCGGTTTTGACAGAGGACCGAATGCATGTGCGCCGCAACTACATGCAGACTCGCATGCCGCGCTTTGGCGGCAAACCGATTGCAACACTAGCAGCAACACTCGAGGCTGCGGACGCCACAATGGGTGACTTGGACGAGCCCCCATTTACGGAGCAAGCAATCAAAGATGGGCGAACATTGATCGGAGATCAGGGCATGAGCTGCATCACGTGTCACGACGTGGGCGTCAATGCTGCACAGGGCGTCTCGACGATCAATATGGCGACGTTCTACGCGAGGCTACGTGCCGGGTGGGTCAATCGGCTCCTCCGTGACCCACATTCCATCAATACGGACACCCGCATGCCATCTTTCTGGACTGGAGGTAGCGTCATCCACCCAGATATCGCTGATGGCACGGTGACTGGGCAAATCAATGCCATCTACACCTATCTGTCGCTTGGCTCGTCGATGCCAATACCAGGCGGAATGAACGTGGGTGATTCGATGGTTCTAACCCCGAAAGACGAACCAATCATTTTCAGGACATTCATGACTGACGTTAGTCCACGTGCCATTGTTGTTGGTTATCCCGAATCGGTACACGTGGGTTTCGATGCCAACGTTATGAGGTTGGCCAAGGCGTGGCGGGGCGGATTTTACGACGCACAAGGGACATGGAGTGGCCGGGCTGGTCGGTTTCTCGACCCTTACGGCAACGAAGTAGCAAACATGCCCCCAGGACCAGCATTAGCATTTCTCGACAACATTGACGAACCGTGGCCGCCCGTCACGATGACTGACCGCAACACCGGCGGTCGTTTCATGGGCTACCGACTAGATGATGAGCGCCGTCCAATTTTCATGTACCAGCTGAAAGACATCGTCATCGAGGAACAGCCCATCCCCGTCATCAGTCCGGGGGGTACCAATTTGACACGACGCTTCTCACTGGAAGCAGGACAAGTATCAGATGACCTGTACCTGCTGCTCGCTGAGGGTGACGAGATCATAGAAAATACCAAAGGCTCGTGGACGATTGATGGCTACCTCGACGTCGCTTTGCGCTCAAGCACACCGATGACTCCAATCGTTAGAACTTCACAGGGAGTACAGCAGCTCCTGCTGCCTGTAGGCATCGCATCGAACCAAACCATTTCAATCGACGTGGAACTCTCATGGTGAATCTTTTGAGCTGCAACAGTTTGCGACTCGGCATATTGCTCGCAACCATCACTTTGGCAGGCCCAGTATTCGCACAGGACCCTCCAGACCAGTTTGACAGGGACGAAGATAATCAAAGGGAGGCGCAAGAACGGGCGTTTCTAGAAGAAATGGTGCTGTCGCTCCCAGCACAGATCGAGGCGGAAAGCCGCTATTACGAACTGATTACCATGCCGCTGCTGGACGGCATGATCATGGAGGCCAGTGGACTCCTGCAGCTCTCAGACGGCCGCTTGATGGTAGCTACTCGACGAGGCGAAGTCTTCATAGTAGAGAACGCCTACGGCATCCCCCCCCAACCTGTTTTCAAACGCTATGCGTTTGGATTGGCTCAGCCACTGGGCCTTCTGGAGCTCGATGGCTGGATCTATTTTGCTCAGCGTGGCGAATTATCACGAATGCGAGATACGAACGGCGATGACCGTGCCGACGTTTTTGAGACGGTCACTGACGATTGGGAGCTAAGCGGCAACTACCACGAATATGCCTTTGGCCCACGGCAAACTCCCGACGGCAAACTCTGGGTGACCCTAAACATTCCCTTCGACGCAGAGCCGTACGGGGCAGCGGACTGGCGAGGCTGGGCGGCTCGTATCGACGCAAACACTGGGGCGACAGAATACGTAGCGGCAGGGCTTCGCTCCCCTGCAGGTGTTGAGATCAGCCCCTGGGGCGACGTCTTCTATACCGATAACCAGGGAGAATGGAACAACGCTTCAAAGCTATCAAAAATTGAGGTTGGTGATTTCCACGGCCACCCGCACGGCATGCCGTCGATCGATCTGCCCGGATCCCTTGTTGATTCGATCCCCGATAGCTTGCCGCGAGACGGCACTTGGATGAAGGATCTGCAGGAGGAGATCCCGAGCTACAAGATGCCGTCAGTTTGGTTTCCGTACGTCAAGATGGGGCAATCGCCAAGCGGTTTCAAATGGGATACGACCGGCGGCAAGTTCGGGCCGTTCCACGGCCAGGTTTTTGTAGGTGACCAACATCACGCGATGATTATGCGAGTGTTTCTGGAGGAAGTTGGCAATCACTGGCAGGGCGCCGTATTTAATTTCCGCCGTGGCCTGCAGAGTGGTGCCTTACGGCTCGCATTTGGTACCGATGACTCACTTTTCATCGGCATGTCGGCTCGTGGATGGGGCAGCATCGGGCCTGACGCTTTCGGCTTGCAGCGCCTGGTATGGAAGGGTGTGACACCGTTTGAAGTACACGAGATGCACGCTAAACCCAACGGCTTCGAGCTTACTTTCACCGAGCCGGTTGATCGACAAAGCGCTGAGGATCCAGCGTCGTACCGCATGGAGAGCTATACCTACGAGCTAAGCAGCAGATATGGCGGGCCCGAGGACGACAAGATAGAAGTGAACATCACGTCTGCCACGGTTGCCGACGACGGACTGAGCGTGCGTCTGACGATCGATCCGATTCGCGCTGGATATGTGCACGAATTGCATCTCGCCGGCGTACGTAACATCGAAGGCGACAAACTTCTGCACACCGAGGCTTACTACACGCTCGTCAATATTCCGGAAAGGTAGACACGTAGTAATAAATCCCCCCACCTGCACGGCCACAGCTGCACGGGAGCCGAACCATGCAAGCATCGAGATTCACCACATGTTACTTCCTCATACTTGCCCTTGGGATGGCGGTCACCGTCGCCCTGTCACAACAGGATCCAACAGCCACTGAAGTCTGGAATCCGGTGCCCCCCAAGATCGATCCTGGGCACACTGCGCGCGCCCCTTCAGACGCGATCGTGCTGTTTGATGGAATGGACCTGTCGGAATGGTCAGGTCGTAACGGCACTCCCGAGTGGAAAGTCGAGGAAGGTGCCTTCACGGTAGTTCCAGGCACTGGAGACTTGGCTACCCGGGCAACATTCGGCGACGTTCAACTCCACCTCGAATGGAAAACCCCCTTAGTGCTGACAGGGGAAGGCCAAGAACGCGGCAACAGCGGCGTATTTCTCATGGGCTTGTATGAGGTACAGGTGCTCGATTCCTATGAAAGCCACACCTATTCGAACGGCCAGGCGGGCAGCATCTATAAGCAATACATCCCGACGGTTAATGCGACACGAGCACCTGGCGAGTGGCAAAGCTACGACATTATTTTCACCACCCCGCGCTTTACTTCAACCGGGCAACTCGAAGAGCCGGCGACCATGACGGTGCTTCACAATGGCGTACTGATCCACAACCACGTCACGCTACATGGTCCAACCACATACATCGGCAAGCCCGAATACGAAGCTCACGAGAGCAAGCTTCCTCTAACGCTGCAAGATCACGGGAATCTGGTCAGCTTTCGCAATATTTGGATCCGCGAGCTACAAAATTAACTTATATTGCTCCGCCGCTTACCTCACAAGGTTGTACGCGCTGGGCGCATGCCAATGTCGACGACCACTTTCAGTGGATCAGCAAGATTCGTTCGTTCGGCGGATGAAGGTACTCGACCCCACGGCTAGTGACTATGTGGTTCCCCTCGATGTTGATCGACACGGGGAATCTAGGTCTTTCCGGCAGGTTGGTGTGCACCATGTACTCAAACGAGAAGAAGTTGTTCTCCTGAATGATCAGGTGCGAGCGGTCGAGACGAAACGGCGCCACGGAGGGCCCGACGGTAATCAGGCTGCCCCCGTTGTTGCCCTGGCTGTGGAGGTCGATTGAAAACCCTGAACGTTCTTCGTTAATTAGCGCCTCTTGTATACGCACGTAGTCCTCAGTGCCTACGTCTTTGAACGGCGTGTAGATATAGTCTGCAGCTTCAAGAGCAGCAACAATATCGGCTAGCGTTTTCTCGGCGGTCTTACCAATCTCTATCTCCTCACGGATGATCGCCCTCGCCGCGATCGCCTGGTCGTAGGCGTACTGGATGCTCTCCGGCACTGTCTCTTCTCCTTCCCTTAACAAATAAGCATTTCGCTTGTAATCAGTGCTGAAGTAGTCGAGGTACTGAAGGCTGACGTCAAAGGTTAGGAAGTCGCCCCGCTGAATCACATAGTCGTCGTGGTGGATCCACCAGCGAACATCCGGTGGGTCGATCGGTAACGACACGTCCGAGTAGAGAATCCGCGGGATGCTCACACCCATTTCGTTATCGAAGTCCATGCCGCGTTTGGCAAACTCCTCACGCACCCACCAGCCAATCTCACCAAGCGTCGTGACGCCTGGCTCAATCACCTCGTTGCTCAAGGCACGCTCGAGGATTTGGCGGTGGATCTCGAGCGCGTTAGCAAAAGCAACGACCTCCCGCTGCACTCTACGCACACGGAAATCGGTAATCACGTTTTCCGCGGAGATAATACGTGACGCGTATTCTGCGCCTAGAATACGTACGAGCTTTCCCCATTGAGAATGGGAGATGCCGTCGGCAATGGATAACCAATCCGACGTGTTGACCGCAATGACCTCAGGCTCTCGCTCGGCTACGAACTCGCGCAGCTCGTTGTAAACGGCGAAATCCTGTGTCCGATAGTCATAGCCCTCAATCGCCATGGCTATATTTCGCGAGCCGTAGATGTCGAAGAAGTCGGGATGCCCGCCGCCTCCGAAGAGAGCGCGTTCGATTCTGTCTCCACCTCGATCGGTGAAGATCGCATAACCTGAAATCGAACCAAAATGAGCTTGCATCGGGTCAGGATCTCCTCCACGGGCTACGTGGATCCACATGTCAACGTCGTTGTCACGCATTGCATCGGGCAAGATCAGGTCGAGTTTTTCCTTTCGGATCAGGTGGAGAATCTCGGCCCGTTCTCTAGCCGTTTGCACAATTTGCGGAAAGGCCGTCGCAGACAGCGTGAGCAGCGCCGTGAAAAAAAATAGAATGGTTCGAACTATCATTATGTTTTCCTCAGGTTCGTTGGAATCACACTAATGTATCCGAACCAACGCAACAGACAGGACACACAAGAAATGCCGTTAACAAAAGTAGTGTTTTCCTTGTTGTCAGTTATGGTGCTGCTACCTACGGCCATCGCCAGGCCGCAAGCCTTCCAGCAACCCTACGGTATCGAGTCGCAAAACGACATCGAGAACATTGCACCCATAAGACAGCAAATACTGATGGAAGAAGAGTGGCTTCGCTGGCGGAAGGAACACATCGTTCCTGAGGTAATGCGACGCGTGGGGGTCGACATGTGGCTGATCGGTGAGGAAGACGGCGCCCTTTATTACTCGTTGGTACCGGCCAATTATGAAGGCTTAGTATCACAGCGATATGACGCATTGATCTTTATAGATAAGGGTGCAGACGATGGTGTCGAGTCTTTGGCAATTGATGCCAGCGAAGTTGCCGATCTCATAAACAGCCATGATCCCAGCCACGTAGGTGTCAGCCGTGCTTCACGAGAGCAATTCGCTGAGATCGTCGGCAGCGAGATGGCCGCACGCTTTATTGTCAGCCGTGACCTTCGTACCGGATTCCTGGAGAAAAGAAACCCCGAGGAAGTCAGTGCCTTCAACCACGTGGCGCGGGTCGCCTACGACATTATCGCTGAAGCATTCTCGAATAGGGTCGTTGTGCCGGACGTCACTACGACCGACGATCTGAATTGGTGGATCCGCCAGCGTTACCGCGATCTGGGACTCGAAACCAGCGACCATCCAACGATCACGATCCAACGAAGCCAACTCGAGCGTCCTAAGTATGAAGAGGATGACGAGCACTTCACCATTGAGGTGCCACCTCGCAATGGTTACAACATGATCATTAGGCGTGGGGACATGATCAGCGTAGATACCGGAATCAACTATTTCGGCGTTGGAACGGACACACAGCAAGTCGCCTATGTGCTGAAGGAAGGCGAGACGGATGCACCCGAAGGATTACAAGTAGCACTGAACAACACCAATCGTCTTCAAATACACTTTGCTAACGCTTTCGCGGCCGGCAAACCATCGAATGACATTGTCAACGATGCTCTTGAGGCTGCCTGGGACGACGGCTTGCGACCATCGATCTACTCGCATCCGCTGCCGTATTATCTTCGGCGATACAGCTTGAATGGGGGTTTTATCAAGATGCGCTATGGGGCCGGACCTGGCCTGGGGGGTGGCGAGCTGGTTGAACCCGCGCCATTGCTACCACCGGGAGGATATCCGGTCTACGCCAACACGACATACGCCATGGAGTTGCACACTTGGACATCGGTCCCGGAATGGGGTGGCCAGGATGTTCGCATCACACTGGAGCAAAATGTAGCCATGACCGAGGATCGGCTTGTTTTTCTCGGCGGCCGTCAGGTCGAGTGGTACATCATTAAGTAATGCCGGAAGAGAACACCATTCCAGATACGCTGGCGGTCCCGTCCAAGACAGCGAAGTTTGGGATAGGCACCATGGGGATGTTCCTTGTCTTCTCAGCTGTAGTGCAATACAACGATCCCGATCCGTATGCGTGGATGGCGATTTACCTTGCCGCAGCGGGTGTCTCTTTCGCCGCGTTGTGGTTTCCGGTCTCGTGGAAAATACCGGTAGTGGTTGCCGTGGGGGCCTTCGTTTGGGCAGCCACACTAGTGCCCGGAGTCATGCAAACCTCATTTCCGGCCCTTTTTCAATCCTGGGAGATGATGAGCAGAGAAATGGAAGAAGGACGCGAATTCTTGGGCCTTCTATCGGTTGCATCCTGGACTACGTATCTTGCCCATCTCGGCCGCAAAGCCCAACAATGAAACATCTATCGAGAGGAACAAAACTGATGACCCGGCCCTATGAAATCCGATTACGAGCATTCGCCCTCTTGTCCTGTTTAGCATTGCTCGCGATCCCTAGTGACGCTATGGCGCAGACCCTCGAGGAGCGCATACAGAAAGGGCAGCAACTACTCCAGGAGGGTCAACTCGAGCAAGCGCTGGCAGAACTGCAGCAAGCCCTCGAGGAGGCTCCGGAGTATGTGCCAGCTTTATATTTCGCCGGAATGACGCTCGGACGCCTCCGACGATTCGATGAAGCCTTTGACCTTCTCACTCAGGCCTCAAAGTTAGACCCAGGTAACGCCCCGATTCACCAGGGGGCCATGATCGCGGCATTTCAAGGCCAACGTTTTGAGGACGCCTGGGATCAAGCAATCCTCGCAGCCCAGTCGGGGCAAGACATGGCCGCGTATTTCAAGCAAATCGAAGCAGTTTCTCCCCGCCCCGCTAACTTTGATGCTCGCCTCGCTGCACCACGTGTTTTTGTTACCGACCTGGACATGACCCGACTCATTACCGGAGATTTATCGCCCAGTTCTTTTTTAGACACCAGCTCTGTTGAGAAAAACCGTGCGCAACAAGAACTCCCGGAAGTCCGTCGTCTGTATATTCTTGCTCTTGTGGAATCAGAACATTTCGCGGTCGTCAGCCAAGTAGCCTTGGCTACCCATGTGCTCTTGGTCCAAGCGGACAGCTTCGAAGATGGGGAGATTAACGGCTACTTTAAATTGGTACACCCAACTTCCAGTGAAGAAATTTACTCGCGTCAGATGTCACTCTCCGACATCACTACACCGAGCGCCATACGAAGCGATGTCGCCCTGCATATCAAGTACCTTGAAACTTGGCTCGAACAACAAGGTCAGGAGCAAGGAGATGGGGGCAGATGAAGGGGAGTTTCAGCACAACTAGAACCGCTTTGGTGCGTGGTGGGTTGGTGGTCCTCATACTCTCGATGGGCAATTTGTCGAGCGCGCAACCGGTCGTGAGCCAAGACGTGCGTATGCTCGATGCCAAAGCTCGCTGGGAGACACTCAACCTTATCCGGCACGACAAGTTCAACCTGATCTTGCCGGGAGCGATGCGCGACAACGGCATCGATATGTGGATCCACTCGATCCGCATGGGCAACCCTGACCCGTTGGAACACGATCTAGGCGCCGAATTTGGAACGTTTGTTTTTGCCGATCGTGGGGGCGATCGAATCGAGCGCATCGCGTTAAGCCCGTTCCAACTGCAGGATCGGTCTGTATACGACACGGTTGGATCGGTCGAAGATCTTCGGACCCTGGTCGAGGAACGTGATCCAAAGCGCATAGCAATCAATAGCTCGAAATGGATCGGTGTTGCAGACGGCATGTCGCACACCGACTACCAGAATCTTGTGGAAACAATCGGACCGGTTTATGCCGATCGACTGGTATCAGCGGACCAGCTCATAACCGACTTTCGTGTACGCCGCGTAGAGCGAGAGATCGCCGCTTTTTCCACAGCTGGTGAAATGACTCGACGCACGTTGGAGAGAGCACTATCAAATGAGGTCGTTGTGCCTGGGGTCACCACCAGCCGGGATGTGGGCTGGTGGGTACAGGAGAGACTGTTAGAGATGGGTGTGCGGCCATCATTTGGGATTAGCACCCCTGGGATCTCCCGAACTGCAGCGGGGGGGCGTGGGCCACGGAGGAGCCGGGATGGAGCCATTCAACGCGGAGATTTCCTCTCTTATGACATGGGAATCCGCTACCTGAACTTCGGCACCGACTTCAAGCGCCACGCTTACGTGTTGCGCGAGGAGGAGACCGCTCCGCCAGCTGACATCCAACACGCCTGGGACATGGGCTACCAGGCCCGGGAGATCATCGAAAACAACATCAAAGTTGGACGTACTGCCGGTGAGACATTGGCATACCTTGTCGAGGTGCTGGAGGCAGCAGGGTACGTTTACACACCCTTCGTCGATGACAGCCGCGATCGCGACATCATCAACGCGATGGGCGAGGATCCTCGTACTGGTATTTCCATTGACTGCCACACCGTCGGCAATACCGGGAACAGCGAGGCAGCAGTGGGACCATCGTTCGCACCGTTCCGCCCCGATCGCGCACACGTAATGATCCAACCAGACAACATCTTCTCGCTAGAATTCGTGGTGCATTCCGCGATGGACGATGGAACACGCATGTCGATCAACTTCGAGGACAACGCCATCGTTACGGTCCATGGCGTCGAATGGCTCTACCCGCCGAATCCGCGGATCCTGTTAATCCGCTGAGCTCACTTCTATTTGAGCCAGCGACGTCCATTGATGAGCCTTTCTTCGACCCGTGGGATCTTCTCTTCACGCATCGCCGCATGATAGGCAAAGCTAGCGAGAATTGCTGCATTGCCCATCAAGTCTTCGGCAACAAGCCGATCGTACACATCCATGTTCGAATGCCATGTCGTGGTGAAGTACTCAAGATCGTCCTGCAGGAACTTAAATCCTGGGAGGCCGACCGCATTGAACGAGTCACTATCGGTGCCCCGGGTGTTAACTGGAATAAGGTGGGTCAGGCCGAGGTTGTTGAACGGCTTCATCCATTCGGAGAAGATTGGCACAACCAAGGGGTTGCCTTCGAGGAAGATTCCGCGGAAGCGACCGTACCAGTCAGTATTGAAATAGACTGATAGGTTGTCGTAGTCGGGCAAAGGTTCGCCGGTTTCCCAGTTGGCGAAGTGGTTGTTGATGTAGCTGCGGGATCCCAAATGCCCGGCCTCCTCCGAGCCCCACAGCACAGCGCGAATCGTACGTCGCGGTTGGGCTCCGATCGAGTGGAGAACGCGCATCGTCTCCATGACTACAGCACTGCCGGAGGCATTGTCGGTAGCCCCTGTGCCAGCTGATTCGGCATCGAAGTGCCCGCCGATCATGACGAGCTCATGGGCAAGGTCAGTTCCAGGAATCTCGGCAACTAGATTGTAGTCCTGCAGATCTTCTTCGTCGTAATGGATCCTCACTTCGGCCTCGATTGTGACCTCGACGCCTCTCTCAAGAAGTCGCACAACACGATTGTAGTGCTCGGGTGCGACGATTACGTGCGGCATGGGTTTCGGATCATCAGGGGAAATTGGGTCCCCTCCGACAACACGTACAGTCCCTTTGTCGAAAGCCCCCAGGTTCGTTCCCATGCCCGGGGAAACGAGAAGTGACGCTCCGGCCGTTTCAAGAAAAGCCTCGATCCGTTCTAGAGGCAGAGGGTCGCCTAGGAGGCTGCCCGTCGGCGGTACATATACCGCCGTGGCAGGCTCCGATTGCGGCAAGACAAAGAACCGGGACCAGTCGTCGAGCTGTGCTTGAGTGAAGCGCTCACCGCTTGGTTCAAAACTCGGGACGAGTTGACGCTCGGGAGCGATGAAGACGACTTTTCCGCGTACGTTGCCGCGATAGGGTTCCAACTCCTTGTCGGATCGGATCGCGGCTGCATTGACGAAAACCGCTGCGCCTGTAATGCGCCCCTCGGTTCCGCGTGACCAGGGTACCGGGTACGCAATTATTGTCATGTATTCGGGGCCAAGCATGTGCACCGAGGTGTAGCGATTCTCCCACCCAAGCCCAACGGGACCGAACGACTCAATTTGGGCATCGAGACCAAACTCTTCAAATTTTTCCTGCGCCCACTGGATCGCCCGATTGTAAGAGGGTGAGTTCGAGAAGCGAGGCCCGTAAACATCTGCCAGAATGCCGACAACATCCATTACCTGGGAATTGCCAAACGCTTCAGCCTTAATCCGTTCGATAACCTCATAGTCCACTGGTTCTTGGACACTAGCCCCAGCGGCGACAATCAATGGCCAGGAAAATAGCCCAACAAATATGGCCTTTAAGTAATGCATTAATCTCCTCACTATCTGGCGAGACGGTATTCAGGCTCATCCACTGTTATAGATCTTCGTGTCACGTATACCTCGGAGAGTACTCTGCCAGGTACCAACACAAGAGAAACCTTAGTCGGCGGTCGGCGTTCATGAGTATGATCCGGTGCTGCTCGGCACGTACCATCAACTGCTAGAGGCCTTAGAAAAACCAAGCTCAGCTAAACTGCCCCGGCGCTTATCATTTGAGCTGGATGACCCGGTGACCGGCTCGACAGAAGGAAACAACCTTGGAATACCGTGCACTAGGACGCACCGGTGTCAAAGTTTCTCCACTTGGCCTCGGAACCGACAACTTCGGTGATGCAACGTCCGAGGAGGAAGCCCGGAAGATCATCAATCGAACCCTCGATGCCGGCATCAATCTGATCGACACTGGCGACACCTATTGCGAGGGTGCAAGCGAGCGCATCATCGGGCGAGTCCTTAAAGAGAACAAAAAAAGGCACCAAGTTTTTGTCGCGACAAAGGTTGACCATGGACGGCGACGCGTTGGTATGTCTTACGAGGAGTACAAACCGGCAGAGGATGTGGATAGCGCACTGCCAAGCATGGAGGCCGACTCCCTGGATCCCAATGAGTTCGGCCACTCGCGGCTCAACATCATCCGAACCTGTGAAGACTCTTTGCAGCGGCTCCAAACTGACTACATCGATTTATTGCAGCTACACCGACAAACACCCGAGCTACCGATCGAGGAAACACTCAGGGCCCTGACAGATCTGGTGCGGCAAGGAAAAGTCCGTTACATCGGGACATCAACCCACCCCTCTTGGGCCGTCGTGGAGGCGATTATGTTCAGTGAGATAAAAAATTGCGTCCGCGTTGCCACAGAGCAGCCACCCTACAACCTTTTGGATCGACGTATCGAAAACGAGTTGATTCCAATGGCGCAGCGATACGGTGTCGGACTAATCACTTGGGGCCCGCTCGCCATGGGCATCCTTGCCGGCCGGTACACGGATGCGAGTGACTTTCCGGAAGACTCGCGTGCCGTTACTCGTGGTGGTTTCTACGCTAAGCGCGTCAACGAAAAAGGAATTGAGCTCGGCGTCGATTTCATGAAGCTGGCTGACAAGGCTGGGATTCCGCCAGCCCAGTTAGCGCTACTGTGGTGCAAGGATCAACCAGGGGTCACTGCACCACTAATGGGTACCCGAACGCTGGAGCATCTGGAAACCCTCCTACCAGTGCTGGAGATGGATCTCAGTGACGAGCTCCGAGAAGCATGCGACAAACTGGTCCCCCCAGGCAGTTTCGTTGCTGATTTTCATAACACCTCTTACTGGAACAAGGCGCGTGTCCTGGAATGACCTGCAGGGACTGCAGCCCATTGTTATAGGCATGGTCTTGGCTGCGGGTACTGCCTCATGAACCAGTGAAAATTCCAACACTTTCACATCGAACGTACCCTCGCCGAGGTTAGCCGAGGAGTCAGTAAAGTAGGGTTTAGGTGAACTTGACAAGATCGATGCGATTCTGAATCTCCCGACATTGTCCCTTAATGCTTGGCCAGGAGAAGGATCATGAAGCAGCAAATCCTCGTAATACTCGCGTCTTTGGTCGCCATCATCCCGGGGATCCAGGCAGATGCCCAGGAAGCCCGTGCGCGGGCAGAAATGCTCGATCTGATCCAGAGAGAGAAGTTCGACGTGGTACTCCCCGGCGTGATGCGCGACAACGCTATAGACATGTGGATTCATGTCATTCGCGATGGTAACCCTGACGCGCTAGCACTCGATCTGGGGGGGACCGCCGGCTATTTCATTTTTACCGATCGCGGGGGTGACAGGATCGAGCGAGCCGTGCTTGCCGGCCGTGGGCAAGGAATGTACACGAGCGGCGCATACGACATCTTCGCCTGGAACGATTGGAATGCCTGGTATCCCAACCACAATGCTACCGAATTGCGTCAATTTATTGAGGAACGGGACCCGCAGCGGATCGCCGTCAACACGTCCGCATGGCTTGCAGCGGCTGACGGCCTGTCGCATTCCGGGTATCAGCAGCTTGTGGAAGCAATCGGCGAGACTTACGCCTCCCGGCTTGTCTCCAGCGAGAATCTCATCACCGACTTTCGCGTCCGCCGGGTTCAATCGGAGATCGTCGCTTTCGCCCAGGCCGGTGATATGACCCGTCGGATCCTAGAGCGGGCCTTGTCACGCGAAGTCATCACGCCTGGAATTACGACAGGTGAAGACGTCGCCTGGTGGGTTCAAGAACGCGTGTTAGAGGCCGGTCTGGGATCTTCGTTCGGCCTCACTAGACCCATAGTAATTCATTCCGCCGTCGCAGAGCCTCAAGAATACCGCTCAAGCACTTACGCTTTTCAGCGAGGCGACCTGCTGCAGTTCGACACGGGTGTGAAGTACCTTAATTTCGGTACCGACATGAAGCGAAACGCCTATCTTCTACGAGAAGGGGAAACAGCTCTGCCAGAGGACATTCGGCATGCCTGGGACGAAGGCCGCCGGGCCCGCGACATCATGCGACGAAACATTCGAACAGGCCGCACCGCGCGTGACACACTCGCTGTGGTCGTCGCGGCGCTCGAGGCCGAAGGGTTCGTATACACACCTTTCGTTAACTTCGGTGACATCGACAGACAAATCGTCGAGAGCTTCGACCAACCCAACGTGACTGGTATTTCGATCGATTGTCATGTGGTCGGCAACACAGGCAACAGCCAAGTGGCGGTCGGTCCTTCGTTTGCACCGTTCCGCGAACTCCGAGCCGACCTCATGATTCAGTCCAACAACATCTTCTCGTTCGAGTTCATAACCCACACGGCTCTGCCATCATTCGGCAACCGGCGCTTGAGAATCAACTTCGAAGACAACGTTATAGTTACGAATCAGGGCGTCGAGTTGTTGTACCCACGCAACGAACGAATTTTGCTGATCCGCTAGCCCGCACTTCTTAAGAGATCACCGCTGAAGGCACAGTGGCGAGAACCTCTTCTATCCAGCTATTGGTCGAAGTTGATTCGTAAGCGCCGATAACGTTGTCTAAGGTCGATCACCTGGTCGGCGAAAGCAATCCGTTCCATGTTGAGCAACAAATCAGCCCCGTCTCGGGCGGCGCGCTTGTCAATCACCTTGGTTACATTCCCATCGCGAATCACCTCATAGTCAGCCATGTTACCCGCATATATCGCGGTGTCGGTTCCGGTGCTGCCATCGAGGAGATCCTTGCCACCGTTGCCACGTAACATGTTGTCGCCAGCGTTTCCCAAGAAAATATTGTCCCAGTCGTTGCCAATTAAACCAGCATCGTTGTCACCGGTGAGCGTTACATCTTTGAGATGCTGTGACTTGGATGTATACCGCAGATCCGGATCGAACTGGAGCGAAAAAGCGCCAGTAAATTCCGGTGGCAGCTCGGGAGTGTAGGTCAGGAATGGAGGGAAGAATTCCTGGAGGATAGCCAGCCCTTCGGGGTCGAAATTGCGCAGGCCGGCGCGCCCGCGCGCGCCATAGATGCCAAAGTGTGATGTGCCGTCCGGGATACGCCCAGTCTCAATAGGGCGGCCCTCATAAACGGTGGGCGGCACGGTCCACAGATCCAGGTAGTTGTCATATATCGCCGCAACGTATTCGTTAGGCTCGTTTTCGAGGTCGTCCTGCCGACCTTGCCAGAGACCGCGCTCCATAGCGGCGTCCGTGATACGGATTAAGTCGAGTTGCATCTGCGGCAACGCCGGCTTGATGCCATAGTCATGCACCATATGTAGAACTTCCTCGAACGAAGCGTCCCTGGTGCGGTGCGCCATGTAGTCTTCGTGCCCTTCGACCGGAGACTCGTTGGCCCGCAGGTCCTGCATTCCAAGGTCGACGCGGCGTAGCGGTCCTCGAAAAGCTTCGCGCATATCGGGCTCGGTGTTAAACAGGGTTAATGTTGCGCGATTGTCGGCCATTGTGTTGGCTACAATGCTTTTGTCGGCACCATATCGAGTCCCCGGAACGTCTGTCAGTATGTGCTCGAGAACGTTCCGGGCCTTGAGGATACGCGCTTCGCTCCACCCGTCCTGGGCGAGGATATGGATCGGTTTGCTGTTCGGCGCAACGACCTTCGTGTAGCGAACGAACACATCCCTAAAAACCTGTGGCACATTATCGGGCAACAGTACGATGCCATTCGGCGATGTAGAAATATCGATATAAGGCAAAGTCTCGCCCCGCTGCGGGAAAAGCCCTCCCGTTGTTCCAATCATGGCGGCAACAATCAACAGCGGTGTAAATAAACTCATTCTTGCTCCTTGCGGGTTGTCCTGACCCTGGCAGCTAAGAGACAAAGCAGTTCAAACATCAGATTGCAGGCAACAACGGCCGTGTTTCCAGTTGGATCGAGTGGTGGAGACACTTCATTGACGTCAGCGCCGACCAGGTCTAATCCTTCCATGCCTCGCAACAACAACTGCACGTCACGCACGGTCATTCCACCAGGTTCCAAGCCTCCAACGCCCGGAGCGAATGCTGGGTCAATGGCGTCCATGTCTACGGTAACGTAGGTCGGCAGATCGCTTAAAACCTCTCTAGCCGCATTCATGATGCCATTTGTCCCGAGTTCATAAACGTCGTCGATCGTCATGATCGTGATGCCTTGCTCACGGGCCCAGTCGAGTTCATCCGTTGAAAACAGCGTGCCGCGGATCCCGATTTGAATAATATGTGATGGCTCCAGCAAACCCTCCTCGATGGCTCGTCGAATCGGAGTCCCGTTCGCATAGATCTTGCCGAACATACGGTCCTGTGTGTCGGAATGGGCATCAATTTGCAGTAGACCAACGGGCGCGTCCACGGCAATCGCCCGTAGGATTGGCAAAGTGATCGTGTGATCTCCTCCCGCCACTAGAGGCAATGCGCCAGCTGCACGAATAGCCGAGAAAAAAGTCTCGATACTTTCGAGACTGGCGGACATATCAAGGGGGTTAATCGGTGCATCTCCGACGTCGCCGATGCGACAAATCTCAAAAGGCGCAATGTTCGTCGAGTAGTGAGCCTGCCGTATAAGACGAGACATTTCGCGCATTTGCGCCGGCCCGTGTCGAGCTCCGGCACGGAACGACGAACCACCATCGAAGGGAACACCTGCCAAAGCGATGTCAAGGCCATCGAACCCCTCGCACAGTTGTGCCCGCATTAAGGTAGCCACTTGGGCGGAACGTGGCACGCTGTTTACATCAACTTGTTGGAAGTGGTGTTTTTCGGTGTTTTTCATTGAACATCCTGAGAGTCTTGATTGCCCATCGTCGGTGCGATGCCGTGAGGTGTCAAGTGGACGAAGGATGTTAGCTCCCGGCTCACTCCGCTAACCCCTACCCACCGTGCTTGCCAGGCCGTTCATGTATCAGTATTGTGCGCGATTGGTCCCAACGACTTTGAAATCACGTGCCGACGCTGACGTCAGTCCCTCTTTGGCTACATCGTTACCTCCAGTGTCGTGTACTGCACCAGATTGATGACAATCGAATGATTGGCCTGATTCTCAACAACCCTAGGATCTCATGGAATACCGGGAGCTAGGCCGCACAGGCGTTAAAGTCTCACCATTGTGCTTCGGCACCGACAACTTCGCAGACCCTACCCCTGAGCCCGAGTGCGTCGAGATGCTCAATCGAGCACTCGACGCCGGCATCAATTTACTGGATACCGGCGACATTTACGCCGATGGAGAAGGTGAGCGCATCATTGGCAGGGCCCTGAAAGAAAACGGGCGCCGGCACTCGGTACTGATATCCACAAAGATCGATCACGTGCCCGGTCTCAATCTAGACACGAGTTCTCCCGGCACCAATGCCAACGACCACGGCCATTCACGCCTCAACATCATCAGGGGCTGTGAGCAAACACTGAAACGTCTACAAACCGACTACATTGACCTCTATCAGATGCATAGACCATCACCTGAGATCCCAATTGATGAGACGCTAGGCGCGCTCGACGATTTGGTTCGGCAGGGGAAAGTTCGCTACATCGGCTGCTCGACGCACCCAGCTTGGATGGTTATGGAAGCGTTGTATATAAGTGAGTTAAAAGGCTATGCCCGGTACGTCTCCGAGCAACCACCGTACAACCTGCTCGACCGCCGCATCGAGAACGAACTTATTCCGGTCTGTCAAAAATGGGGTCTCGGGATCATCAGTTGGGCACCGATGGCCCAAGCGGTGCTCGCCGGTCGCTACAACGACCCCGAGGAATACCCCGAGGAGTCACGCGCTGCCCTGCGCGGTGGCTATTATGCAGACCGCGTAACGGAGCGTGGCATCGCCGTAGCGCGGAAGTTCGCTGAGCTAGCGGACCAGGTCGAGCTCACTCCAGCTCAGTTCGCGGTTCTCTGGTGTAAAGACCAACCTGGGATCACTGCACCACTGGTCGGGCCGCGCACCCTAAAACAGCTCGAGCAACTCATTCCTCTTCTTGACATCGAGCTTCCCCTTGAACTACGCGCGATGTGTGACCAGCTGGTTCCGCCGGGCAGTGCGGTCGCCGATTTTCACAATACCGCTAATTGGATGAAGATGAAGGTATGAGCCATTGACCACGCTAGGGCATTCTGACCTGATCGGCCTATTCGAGGAGTTTCGCGCTTCATTGGTACCAGAAACCAACGATGGGATTCCCGATTACACGCCGCCAGCAATGCAGCGCAAGCGCGAAGAACTTCAAGTATTCAGAGACCTGCTAGCGTCGTACGACATCGCGCACTGGAAAGTCAGTGAACAAGTCGACTATCACGTGGTCCGCGCCGAGTTAAACGGCGTAGCCTTCGATCATGAAGTTCTGCGACCCTGGGCCCGCGATCCCGGTTTTTACAACATCACCGACGGAGTTTATCCGAGGCTGTTGGTGCACTACTCGCGAATGAACAATGACTGGTCGCCGCGAGTTCCTCGCTTGCCCGTTGCCGACGACAAGATCAGCGGGCTACGTACAAAGTTGCAGTGCGTCCCCACCGTGCTCGATCAGGCCCGTGGCAACCTGTCAGAGATAGCTGATGACTTAGCAACCGTGGCAATTCGGGTACAGGAACGCGAACTTGTCGTAATGCGCGAACTTGTGGACGAACTTGGCGAAAAACAGCCAGAGTTAGCAAACGATGCAGAGAAAGCACTCTCCGCTATGCGCCGATTCCGTGAGTGGCTCATCGACAATCAGGGCCGGATGTCAGCACCCGCCGGTATCGGCAAGGACAACTACAACCGATGGTTGAAGGACGTCCTGCTTGTCCCTCATGATTGGGACGAGCTGCTTACGACGATCTGTAACGACTACCATCGCGCCATTGCTTTCTTGAAGCTTGAGGAGCACAAAAACAGAGGCCTGCCCCCGTTCAAGCTCACCGCCAGCGAGGCTGAGAACCTCAATCGGCAGGGGGCTGCAGCGCAGGAGCTACTGGCCTTTCTGCGAGATGGCGAGATCATTACCGTTCCGGATAGTTTAGATTCGCTGCCCCCTGCTCACTACCCACGTACTTGGGGGATGAGTGCCTATCTTAGACCCCACTACCGAGGCTTCTTCGAGCAGTGTTGTGATCGTGAGCCCATGACACAGATCACGCATACGTTCTTCGGACACTACTATGTGCGCGATAGGACGATCTGGTACCAGGATGGCAATAGTCGACCGATCCGAGACACCATTCGTCTGTTCGACATGCACGAGTCACGCTCTGAGGCGCTATCGTTCGGCGTCGAGGAAATGATGCTGCAGCTCGGCATACTTGATAATCGGCCACGAGCTAAGGAAATTACTTACATCTGGATGGCGTTTCGCGCGGCGCGTGCTATTTCGGACCTCAAAATGCACGCCAACGAATACACCATGCAGGACGGAATCAATGGGTTCGTCGAAAAGCTTCCCTACCCGTGGGCTGATGCCGACAGCGATGCCGTGTGGTGGGATATTGAGGAGGCGTTACGAGCGCCGGCACACTCCGTGAGCTATGTAGGTGGCAAGAACATGATCCTGCAGCTACTGGCTGAATGCGCGCAGCTTCAGGGGGGCGAGTTTAAGTTGAAACGCTTCATGGATGATTTCATGGGCGGCGGTATCATTCCGATTTCTCTGACCCGCTGGGAAATGACCGGAAACGAAGACGAGCTCACCACTTTGCTCGCTTAACCCTTCCAACTTCTCCAGCGCAGGAATTTAGCTGAGGCAAGAACAAAGTGCTTATCGACTGGGTGGTCGTTGCAGCGTACCTGATCGGCGTGACTCTACTAGGCACTTCGGCTGCTCGGCGCGTGAAGACCTCTTCGAACTTCTTCATCAGCGATCGCCAATCCGGCAAGCTCCTGATGACGTTCTTCTCCTTTGGCACGGGGACGAACACTGACCAGGCAATCGGCGTTGCATCAAAGACATACACGGTCGGTGCATCGGGTATTTGGTACCAGTGGCTGTGGCTGTTCTCCACGCCGTTCTACTGGCTGCTAGCACCACTGTTCCGACGCATGCGCGCGGTAACCACGTCTGACTACCTTTTAATTCGCTATGGTCGGAGCGTAGCCGTACTTTTCGCGATTGTCGGCATGTTCCAGCTGTCTGTGAATATTGGTGTTGTCCTTAAGGCTACTGCCGCCCTGATCGCCCCAGTTTCCGGTGAGGCAATTAGCCCAGAGATGGCGATCATCGGCATGACTATTTTGTTTGTCATCTACGGCGTCGCGGGCGGATTGAACGCGGCGATTCTGACGGACGCAGTTCAGGGCGTTCTAACGATAGTACTTTCATTTCTAATTCTGCCATTTGCCCTGGATGCAGTCGGCGGTCTAGAGGGACTGCGCGCTCGCGCTTCAGTCGATAATCCGGAGCTTTTCTCGATTGTTGCTCCCAGTGATATCACCGTCCTTTATGTCGTCGTCCTCGCTCTTAACGGACTCATCGGGTGGGTTGCCACGCCATACTCGATGCAAATGATTGGCGCCGGAAGAACGGAAGATGACGCACGTGTGGGCCTAGTTGCCGGCATGTTTCTCAAGCGCATCGTCACCATCGCCTGGGTTCTGACTGCTATGTGCGCTGTAGGATATTACGCTGGCACAACGGTTAATCCAGACCATGTCTACGGTTTGATGGCCAGGGACCTGCTACCGCAGATCGCGCCTGGGCTGATCGGATTGTTCATCGCTTCGGTGCTAGCGGCGGTCATGAGTTCGTGTGACTGTTTGATGGTCGCGGCGGCCGCCCTTTTTACCGAAAACATCTATAAGCCTCTGATCCGCCCAGGTCGAAGTGAGCGCCACTACGTGCTAGTAGGCAGGCTGACCTCGATCATCGTGGTGCTCGCCGGGCTATCCATCGCCTTCACGCTGCCAGGGGTTGTGAGGGGGCTCGAAGTCTTCTGGATGGTGGGGGCGATGATGGGCTTGGCGATTTGGATGAGTTTCGTATGGCGACGAGCCACAGCCGCGGCCGCTTGGGCGTCAACGCTCGGCGGCTACGCAGCAGGGTTGTTCACCAGTGACATCGCTTTCATCGGCTGGAGCTTCAATAACCACTTTGCAGGGTCCCTTCCGGAGTTCATGCTCTACGAAGGCAAGCTGTTTCTGCCGTGGCAAATGATCATCTACCTGACCGTTTCGCTGGTGATGATGGTGGCGGTTAGCCTTGTTACCCAACCGCCCGACAAGAAGACGCTTGACAGAGTTTACGAGTGCCTGCGAACCCCGGTGTTGGAAGATGAGCCAGAGGGAGAACCCATAACGCTGCCAGCTGGTACCGCGCCAGCAGCACGGTCAGTGCTGATTGCACATCCCGATTTCGAGATTATGCGACCCACCGCCTATACAGTGATTGGGTTCCTGGCGAGCTGCTTTATGGTCGTTGTGTTAATCGGATCCTTCATCTGGATCATCAGCTAGACGCAACACGAGCCTGTCCGAGTCGGGGTACTAAGCCCCTTTTCGACCAAGCGCCCCGCGCTTGTATATGGGGTCCATAGGTTTGCTTCTGAGTTTCTTTATCTAACTCGGGCATTGCCTGGGAAATGACAAGGCGAACTGATGAGATGGAGGCTCCAGTTGGTTTAGAGCTCCGGCCAATCAGGCAAAGAGTCCAGATCAACGTTGCCACCCGACAGAATCACCCCAATGCGATCCGCGTGTCCCGAAATCTTCTTTTCCAACAGTGCCGCCACAGGCACCGCAGCACTTGGCTCGATGACGATTTTCATCGTTTCCCAAACCAGACGCATGGACCTAAGGATCGCGTCTTCCGATACTGTGACAATCTCACTAACGTTCGCGGCGATGATCGGGAACGTGTACTCGCCCAATGAAGTGCGTAGACCGTCGGCGATAGTCTGAGGATCAGTTTGAGGAACAATGGTTCCTTCCTGAAAAGAACGCCACGCATCGTCAGCCTTCTCCGGTTCGCAGCCGACAACCTTCGTGCCGGTCGCCAATGCTGCAGCGGTCGAACAGGTGCCACTCAGAAGTCCACCACCACCCACTGGTGCCAACAAGTAGTCAATATCGGGCACCTCTTCGAGCAACTCGAGAGCACAGGTTGCTTGACCGGCAATTGTTCTCAGGTCGTCGTACGGGTGCACGGGGTTGGCGCCAGTTTCTTCCTGTATTGCCAATGCCGTAGCGTCATATTCTTCTGAGGTAGGAATACGATTGTTCGACTCGACCCAGACAATGTTGCCACCATAGCGTTGAACTGCTGCAACTTTCGACGCGACGGCGATTTTTGGCATGGCGATGTAAGCACTGACACCTCGTGCGCGGGCGGCAAGCGAAACCGCGGCGGCCTGGTTACCAGAAGAGCTAGTGACGATGCCACGCGCCGCATCCTCCCGTGACAGCGACAGTAAGGCATTGAACGCACCCCTTACTTTGAAGGCTCCACTCTTCTGAAAGTTCTCACACTTGAAGAAAATGCGGCTACCGAACGCTGCATCCAGTGTCTCGTTCGTTAAAATCGGCGTGCGATGAATGTATGGTTCGATTCGAGCGTGCGCAACGCGGATCTCTTTAACTGGGATGGCGATGGACCCACCGGTCATAAGAAAATGCTCAAGTATTCGATCACAAAGGCCGTCAACGAGGGAAATCGAGGATCGAATTTAGCTGGCTTCGTCCGCCAATTCGCTGGAGCCACGCCTCGTAAACAGTCGAAGACGCGTCAACGAAAGCCCCCGCATCAGGATAGGTGACGCTGACTCCGGCAGCCTCTAAGTCACGTAGCCGCTGCTCATCAACCTCTGTGTAAAGCTGCCGTTCGTATCCTTCGAGATCTTTAAGTGTCTTGTCAACTAATTCTTGGAGATCTAGAGGCATGCTGTCGTAAAACGCTTTGCTCATAATCACAGGTGCTACTAAACGCAGCCAGCCAACTTGAGCCCAATAAGGCGCCACTTCATAGAATTTCTTCGAAAAATAATTCGAATTGGCAGCCTCGGCGCCATCAATAACGCCTGTTTCCAGGGACGTGTATAGCTCGTTGTAAGCCATCGGCAGAGGGTTAGCACCGAAGGCGGCAAACGCATCTAGATGTGGTGGGCTTTCCATGGTTCGAATCTTGAGGCCTCCCAGATCAGCCATCGTGTCAATCGGCTTCTCCGTGGTCATGATGTGCCTCAAGCCAAATGTGAAGTAACCCATCAGATGGAAACCTTCACGTTCAAGTGCAGGACGAAAACTCTCTCCTATTTCCGAATCGAGCACCGCGAACATGTGCTCGTTGTCTTCAAACAAAAATGGCATCTCGAAGACATACATCTCGGGAACGAAAGTAGCCAGCGTCGAGTTTGAAGCCATCTGCATCTCGACAGTGCCGAGCTTCAACCCTTCGGTAACATCTCGATCGTTTCCGAGTGCCGATGCTGCGAATAGTCTCGCCTCGACACGTCCAGGGGCGGCTTCATTGAGGACGTCAACGAAACGTTGCAGGGCCCGTGATCCCGGTTCATCGGCCGGGGCCGACGATGCCACTTTGATAATGAAGACATCGGGGTCACCACTTACGCAAGAACTCACAAGCAGCACCGCCGCCAGTAGAACGGTGCCTAAACCATGCCTTGTCGAGATCGCGCCCTCCTCGCCCTTCACTGAAACATGTCCGGAATCCACAACACGACTGCTGGGAAGAAGGTTATCAGCAGTAACACAGCTAGCATTGACAGGACGATCGGTAGAATGAACGGTGTCGTCTCTCGAATGCTCTTGCCGCTAAGGCTGCAAGAAACAAACAGCGTGGCACCGAACGGCGGCGTGACATAACCAATCGCCCACCCAACGGTCGTAACCACCCCGAAGTGAACTGGGTCTACGCCGAGAGTCCGTGCGATCGGGAAGATGATCGGCAGTAACACGATCGTGGCTGAGAAGCTCTCCATCACCGCTCCGACCAACAAAAGAAGTGGGATGTAGAGGAGGAAGAATGTACCGGGACCGCTCACCTGTGCCGCGAAAGCCTTCGCTAACAAGGCTGGAACCTGGTGAACGGTGATTAACCAAGCAAACAGAAAGGCCGTCGTCTGTATAAACATGATGACTGTGGCGAGCTCGGCGGAGCGAGCGATGATACCCGGAAGGTCACGCAGCGAAATTTCTCTATAGACGAACATGCCGACACCCAGGCCGTACACAACCGCTACGACGGCAGCCTCGGTGGTGGTAAAAATCCCTCCGACGATTCCCACTAGAATAATCACTGGCATACCAAGCGCTGGCGCCGCCATTAAACCGGTACGCACAACGCGCCGGAAGTCGACGTGCGTTTGCGTGCCCAGGTACGCAGGGCCACCGCGGGCAGCATGCGCGTACGTCACCACCATCAAGCCAAGACCAATTAACAATCCCGGAACAATGCCTCCAAGAAAAAGCGCTGAAACCGAGGTGTTGGTAGTAAACCCAATCAGGATCATCAGCAAACTCGGGGGTATCACTGGGCCGATCGACCCTGCAGCGGCCTGCAATGCCGTCGCGAACCGCATGTCGTAGCCACGTTCCTTCATCAGCGGCAAGAGAATCGACCCGACCGCCGCAGTATCGGCGGTCGAAGAACCAGACACCCCAGCAAAAGTCATCGACGCCGCAACACAGACGAAACCCAAACTGCCGCGTATGAAACCGAAAAGCTCGGTTGTGAAGGCGACCAAGCGCGACGACATACCGCCAGCAGCCATCAGTTGGCCGGCGAGCATAAACAGCGGGATTGCCATTAGTAGCCATGAATCGAGTCCGAAGAACATCCGCTGTGCGACGATCGAGATCGGCAATGCACCATCCCATAGAATCGCAATCGTTGAACCGGCACCGATCGCAAAAGCAATCGGCATGCCGATGAGAAAAAACACCACGATGGCGATAATAAGAATCGCGATCATCGCTGAACTTCTTCCCCCAAGTTCATTGGCCACCATCCGTAGGCAGCCTCGCGCCGTCGAATGCAGTCAGTACGAGACCAACCGATTCCAGAAACATCAAGAAACTACCGACAGGTATGGCCAAGTAGACAACCCAGATTGGTATCTGCAGTGCAGGTGTTCGTTGATTTAGCGTCGCTGTAATCAGTGAAATGCCAGAAACGAAGACGATCCCGAGGAAGAACAGAATTGCCGCTAGGGATAGGAGGTGCAGGTTTCGCTTCGTGCTGCCCTCCGGCAACGAATGGACAGCGTAGTCAACAGTCAGGTGCAGCCCTTTACGAAGACAGACAGCCGATCCCACCATGATCAGCCAAACTTGGAGATATCGGGCCAACTCCTCTGACCATGAAAACGGAGCGTTGAATAGGAAGCGTGAAACGACCTGCCCAAACACCACGATGACAATCGTGGCGAACGCAAGGACGACAACGGCACGCGCTGCCGTTCGCGTGACTTCCAGGATGCTGATTAGGGCCCGACGAAACATTTTTACCAATCAACCAAATTCGGCGCGCAACCGCTCATCAAGCCCCCCAGCGAGTCGGGAAGAAAACGGTCGATGATCTCAAACAGTTCCGGGTCACGTTGACGCAACTGCTCGCGCGTCCCGGAAAGCGGCCCTGCCTCGCCAATCTGCACATCTACCCAGGGACCCGGCAACGATTCGTTAAGGTTAAACCAGGCGTTAACGTTGTGGGTTAGGTACTCGTCATCCCCAAAGGAACGGTCTGGTCCAATACCCATCGTTTCGGTTCTCGGGGGCGCAAACCAACCTTGGGCTACCGCATTGCTGTAGGCCGCATAGATCTCTTCATCGACACCCGGGTCGGTCTGGACCCAGCCCAAATTTTGCATATTGTGGACAAACTCGTGTAGCAAAAAATTGGCGCGATATTTAGTGTTCCCTGGGTAGCAAATCCCACGCTCAGAAACGAGCGTGGTTGGGTCGCCCCGCATCTGCCCCAACCCCCATTGGCCATCGGCACCAACATCAAATTCGGGTAAATCCGACGCAGTCTCTGAGACGCTCATGATGGAGATACGCGGATTGTGGGCCAACATCGCTATGTGTACATCAGGTCTGCGGGCAAGCAGATGCAGAACAGTACGCCGGGCCGCCAGGAGGGCCGCATCGGGAACGTTTGCCGAGCTGACTATGAGGATGCCTTCCGCGTTGATGTACTTCTGATAGAAGGCGTGCACCCCAAGAGGCGGAATGATTACTTTCCCCCCGGTCTCGATAACAGGAAACGCAGCGAACACTTCGTCTTGCACCGGTGCGGTCCCGTTCACAGAAGTAACCGCGACCGATGCAACGAGTAAGTAACGCAACATCACAGCATGTCTCCTCGCTAGGTTGTCTTAGGAAAGCGGTGACAGCAGCAAAGGAGCACAGATCGTATACGATGTACGGTCCGCCAACGCCGTGAAGGAATTACTTCGTATCCAAGGAAGGCGCAGTGCAATACAGAGTCCTCGGTCGCACAGGTGTGAATGTTTCCCCTCTCTGTCTTGGCTCAGATAACTTCGGCGACGCGACGCCTGCGGATGAGGCGACTGCGATCATCAACCAGGCGCTCGAAGCGGGCATCAACCTGATAGACACCGGCGATGTCTACGCAGAGGGTATGAGCGAGACCATCATCGGCCAAACCATTAAGGAACGCGGTATCCGCCATAAGGTTCTCATTGCCACCAAGGTTGACCACGGACGAAGGCGCCGCGGGATCTCACTCGATGAAGAAGTTCCCGGCGTCGGCCCTAATGAATCTGGACACTCGCGGCTGAACATTATCCGCGCTTGCGAGGAGTCGTTAAAACGCTTGCAGACTGACTACATAGACTTATACCAGTTGCACCGTCCATCATTCGATATTCCGCTCGACGAAACTATTGGCGCCCTCGACGATCTGGTACAGCAAGGCAAAGTGCGCTACATCGGCTGCTCGACCCAACCAGCTTGGCTGGTCATGGAGGGGATCATGGTGTCCGAGATGAAGGGCTGGGTACGTTATGCCTCGGAGCAACCACCGTACAACCTTCTGGATAGGCGCATCGAGAACGAGCTCATCCCGCTGGCACAACGCCACGGCCTCGGCATCATCTGCTGGGGTTCTCTGGGGATGGGTGTGCTAGCGGGGCGTTACAACAACGCTGACGAGTACCCAGCCAATTCGCGCGCCGCTAAGCGTGGCGGTTTTTATGCCGACCGGGTAACGCACCGTGGTGTGGAGATTGCTCGTGAGTTCGCTAAGGTCGCCAAGCAAGTTGGCATCACTCCGGCGCAGTTGGCGGTGCTGTGGTGCAAGGACCAGCCGGGCATTACGGCACCGCTGATCGGCGCACGCACGCTCGACCACCTTAAGCATCTGTTGCCGGTCCTTGAAATGACCCTTGATGACGATTCACGTGCCGCGTGTGATGCCTTGGTCCCGCCCGGCAGCGTAGCAGCAAATTTCCACAATACTGCTTACTGGATGAAAACAACGGTGCCCGATTCCGTTAGTGCGCAGGAGACTAGTTGACCGGAAGCTAACTTCCCCGAAATCACACAAACATCCATGTTGGGCGCGTGGTCATCAACCGGAGGTTTCCCAATGAAGTTGCTCTCATCTGTTTTTCTCACAGTTTTGATTTTAGGAGCATGCACCACGACCGCTACTGACTCGGTTACCGATAACGCAGTCAACGAAATAAGTGCTTCGCCGGAGATGTTCGGCGGCTGCATCCTAGTTTCACCGATCGGTGAGGTTCCGGCTGATGTATACGAGGTGACTGACGTTGCCCCGACGGATGAGTATCCGCCCTTCACCAAGGAACTCACAGCAAGCGGCTTGAAGTTGGTCGCACGTGGCGACGCCTCCGATGACTTCATGCGCCTAGTCGGCAAGACCATCGCTGAAATCTATCCGCGCGATGAGAACCTTGACTTGGAAATGCAAGAAGAGATTCTCAAGAACCATTACCGCTACAGGGCGGTTATTCCTGTTCCGGTGGGGGACGACAGAAGTTACAGGCAAGCAGAAGAAGAAGCGTTTGACCTAACTGCAAGCCAGAACAGCATCTGTGACATCATCATGGAAGACGTGCCGCGCGGGCAGGTAATGGAGGTCGTTGAGCACATTCTGCATTACACGAGCGACGTCGGATTGCACTACACGTTCCCCAACGAGTGGGGCATCAACGCAACCTCGGCACTAGCGCAGGCGATGCAAAAATCAATTGACGAGGGCTACTACAACGTTGAGCAATACGGTGACGAGATGGGTGAAAGGCATCACCGGGTGCTCATGCAAGAGTTCGCCTATTGGATCATCTCCACAGCGTGGAACCTTCAGGAAGCCTACGGGCCGCAGGGAGGGGACGAGTGGACGATCAGAAATGCAGCTGACCTTGAGGACAAGCTGCCTGAGTTTTATGAGGTGTACCAACGCACCGTTGGTCGCACGATGGTGGCACCGAGTTCAGAAACGTTGCAGGAGATCGGTCCGACCCGGGCCGAGGAGGGCCAGTGATTCGATGTGGGCAATTCTGGAGCGTTCCTGTAACACTGGTACTGATTCTTGTAGCCTGCGCCGAAGGTAACACGCCGACGGGGGAATCGTCTGCCGACGGTACAACGGGGCCCATTGCAACGGTGGGAGAGCCTGACATCGTCTACGCCGGTCCCACCGACGACGCCTCCGAAGTGTTTTCTTCGAACATCTCCGGCCTTATTCCGCAGCAATTGACCTCTTTAGAAGGGGATGTTGCCTTTCCGGTGTGGTCACCGGATGGCAATAGAGTCCTATTCGTCGCAATGAACGAGGATTCGGCTAACGTCATGATTCTGGACACGGAGTCCGGTGAGTCTTCCGTGGCACTCGCAAACAATGGGAACCCAGCCGACTGGGGCCCACGCGGGGAGCGGATTCTGGTTACCAAAGATGATGCCAACGGTCGTGGCCTTTACCTCATCATCGTTGCAACCGGTGCCGAGGAACGTATCGATACTGGCAGCACAAGCGATGCCTACGCGCGATGGGGGCGTGATGGGGCTGCCGTTGTCTACGAGTCGAGCCGCAACGGCAATCCTGAGATCTACTTGACAAATCCAGACAGTGGAGAAACCAGACGCCTAACTGAAAACAGTTACCTTGATGAGTGGCCATCACTCTCACGGGACGGGAGCCAAGTCGCCTGGGCCTCAGGGACGGAAGAAGACAAGAACCTCTGGGTGATGAACGTCGACGGTTCCCAAAAACGCCAAATAACGGAGAGCATGATGTTCGGCGACGCCTTTCCGGAGTGGTCACCGGATGGCAGCCAGATCCTGTTGACGGTAAGGGAGAACGGTCAGTTTATGCTCAAACTCATCGACCTCGTCAGCGGCCAGGTTACCCATATCGGCGAAGGAGCCGGTGCTTCCTGGAAGTAACCAGTCAACTCAGGACGCATTGTTCTTCTGAGCGCGGATAGCTTCTCAGGAGCCGCAAATTGACCTGGCCTATCGAATAACCTGTACTCGCATCTGTGGCGGGTACAGCCATTCGATGCCACGCTCGGTGATCGTCGCATTCTCTTCAACATTCACGGGGACCTTCGCCCCACCCCACTCCGCCGCGGGCGTGAAGACGATGTACTCAAGCGAAATGATGTTGTTGGGTCGAACCATGTACTCAGTGCGAAACGGAAAGATCTCGAACAACGACGCCGCCATATCGTGTCCGATGTTGCCAGCCGCGTGCATCCCAACGTTGACCTCGATTCCCTCCACATCGCTAGCTCGTTCTTCCTCGGTATAAACGTAGCCGGCGTCCCTGATGATTTGCTTGAGCGCATCAATTTGTTCTCGCCCAGTGCGTCCTGATGTGACGTTGTTACGAATGATCGTTTGCACTCGTAACGATTCCTCAAACGCATTCTGGATCCCCGGCGGCACCTCGACCTCTCCCTCACGCAACACATAGCCGAAGCGCTTGATGTCGGTTGCGAAATTGTTGCGCTCGAGTCCCCAATCTATCTGCAGCACGTCACCGCGCTGGATAACCCGATCTGTACCACCGATCTCGCCTCCGTCGGGGAGGTGTGTGTAAACGGTTGGGTACCAGGTACGCAACAAACCCATACTTTCGCGCTGTTCTTCCAGCCACCAGGAAACGTCGTTGTGTGTCGTAACACCTGGGGTAATAACCTCGTTAGATAGGGCGCGTTCGATGTACGAGCTCGTCAGATCGGCGACCTTTGAGAATTCCACCAGCTCTAGGGCAACACGCTCACCGCGAAAATCAGCGACCAACCGCTGTGCGGAAACAAAGCGCGAGGCGTACGGCTCACCAAGCTCTTCGCTGAGGAATTGGAAGTCACTGTGAGTCAGCCCGTCAGCAACATGCAGCCCCTCACGTATGTTCGGGACTTCCAGGAAATTCAACGCTATGCGCTGTGGATCACTCTGTGCCACGATGTCCCGAAGCTCACCGCGACGGCGGAAATCATCGTACGCGCCACACTCCTCAGCTAAATCGGTTTCGCCTCCCAGCTGAAAACGCTCGATGCGACCGGCGCCATGATTAATGAAAACGAAGAAGCCCTGCCCGTTGACCGTCGAGATAGCGAAGTCGAGTGTCATTGGCTGCGTACCACGCCCCCTGTCGATAACGATCCACATATCGATGTTGTTGGCACGCATCGCCTTCGGGAGAACGAAATCAAATTTGTCTTTGCGGATGTTGCAGCTGATTTCCCACCGCGTTCGGGCACCATCAATTTGTGATGCGGCAGTGGTGGCCTGCTGCCTGGCCAATGACCCTGCAGAGGGTGAGGCCACGTTCGCTACCACAACCAAAGGGATCCCTAAAGCAGTCAAGAGTGGGATTGAAAGTAACCGTGTACGCAATGGGAACCTCCTTCGCTCCTAGAGACTTTCTCAACACAGGACAGCTTACTTACCCCAGGTCCAACTCAATACCGAATATCCACCTGCCGGCGCTTGTCTGCCGATTCGAGGATTGCGTCGCAAACGATGGCAGCGCGATAACCGTCTTGGAAGGTCGCGCCGTGCGGCGCTACGTCACCGTCATTGACGATGCAGTCGAGAAGGTGCGTGATCTCATGCACGAACGTATGCTCCCACCCGATTATGTGACCGTGGGGCCACCAGTTCTCCCAAAATGGGTGGTGCGACTCAGTAACCAGCACTCGATGGAAGCCCTGCGTTTCTTTGGGTGCGTCCTCAATCCAAAACACTTCCAGCTCGTTGAAGCGTTCCAGATTAAACCGAATGCTGCCTTTTTCGCCGTTGATCTCGATAACCTGATGGTTCTTACGGCCAGCGGCAAAACGGGTCGCCTCGAGCGTGCCCAATGCCCCATTGCTGAACTCAACCGTGGCAACAAACGCATCGTCGACATTGACCGGAACGGCGGCGCTACCGTCTGGAAGTTGTCGTTCTTGGATGAACGTTGTCGCCAGTGCGCCCACTGAGCCTATGTCCCCAACCAAGTAGTGCGCCAAATCAATTATGTGAGCCCCTAAATCTCCCAATGCACCACTCCCGGCCTGGTCCTTGTCGAGCCGCCAAATCTTGGGTGTGCCGTAGTGGGGCATAATCCATTCCTGCAGATAAACTGCCCGGTAGTGATAAATGCGGCCCAGAGCGCCGCTGTCAATAAGCTCGCGCACCTGTCGGATCGCCGGTACAAATCGGTAGTTGAAGGCCACCATGTGCTTGACGCCTGCCTTTTCTACCGCATCGAGCATGGCCTTAGATTCCTCGGCAGTACGCCCCAGAGGCTTTTCACATAACACGTGTTTACCAGCTTCAGCAGCGGCTATGCAGGGCTCGGCGTGCATATCGTTGGGACCACCGTTATCAAACAGTTCAACGGTTTCGTCCTCGAGCATGTCGCGCCAGTCTGTGTAGCTACGAGCGTAACCGTAACGACGCGCAGCCTCGGCAACAGCATTCCCATCACGCCCACAGATCGCTGCCAGATCTGGTATCGCGGGAGGCGGATACATCATGTGAGGGATTTTCTTCAGGGCGTTTGTATGCGCCTTCCCCATAAAGGCGTAACCCAGCATACCGACACCGATGCGCCGAAAATCCTCATCTGCGCCGGAAGCAGCCATGTCGGTAAATGCCTGCTCACTCATCATCGTCTCCGAAGGCAGCATCGAAGGCAACATCAGAGGGTGCGAAGTCCTGGTCACGTACCATTGCCAAAGCCTCTTGCGCCCCCCATTCTCTATCCATGCCACTGTCCTCCCATTCGATCGACAGTGGGCCCTTGTAGCCAATTCTGTTCAGTACCCGAATGATCGGATCCCATTCCACGTCACCACGCCCCGGCGACACAAAGTCCCAACCGCGACGTGGATCACCAAAGTCAAGGTGGGACGACAAAATGCTGCTACGGCCGTCCAATTGAACGCTAGCGTCCTTGACGTGAACATGGAAGATACGATCACTGAACTCGTTGATGAATGCAACGGGATCGACAAACTGGTGGACCAGATGGCTAGGATCGAAGTTGAAACCGAAGTTCGGATGGTTCCCGATCGCGTCGAGCGCACGGCGGGCCGTGTAGATATCGTAGGCGATTTCGGTCGGGTGTACCTCAAGCCCAAAGCGGACACCATACGTGGAATATGCATCCATGATCGGTGTCCACCGATCGGCAAAGTCACTGTAGCCAACGTCGATGTCAGCCTGTGAGGTGGGCGGGAAGAAATACAGCTTTGACCACACACTGCTGCCCGTGAAACCGTTGACAACCTCGACCCCAAGAAGCTTGGCGGCTTGCGCGGTGTCAATGACCTCCTGGGCGGCGCGATGGCGGACACCTTCGGGATCGCCATCGCCCCATATTCTTGCGGGAATGATCGCCTGGTGTCGCTCGTCGATCGGATCGCAGACACATTGCCCTACTAAGTGTGTACTGATCGCGACACAACAGAGCCCATTCGCTTCCAGAAGGTCTTTTTTAGCGCTTACATAGCTATCGTTTTCGAGCGCCTTATCGACTTCAAAATGATCGCCCCAACAGGCAAGTTCCAGGCCGTCAAACCCCCAATTCTTAGCTTTGGTTGCCAATGTTTCGAGCGGCAGGTCGGCCCATTGGCCGGTGAACAGTGTCACAAGTCGAGACATGAATACTCCATCACCTGGTTCAATCTGGAGTCCCGTCTACTCTCAGCGGTCGCAGCTTCCGGGAAATAAATGTGGATTAATTCTAACAGGCTGCTGGGAACCTCCCATGGAGCGTTGCGGAAGTGTAAAGAGTAGATGCAGAGGGGCGTAAAGTAGGCAATATTGGCATACTCTGGTCGAGCACAAACATTGTCTTTACATCACCAGCGTCATGGCGGTGGTGGTCCCTTTGGAGTTCCTTGCCATCCTCTTAACAGCCCGCACTCCACCCTGAAAAGGTAAACTATTAGTGTTATGGAAAAATCTATACGACCTACTGATCTTGTTGGCCTCCGAATCGCGATCGCGGTAATTGTGCTAGCGGCAACACAGTCATTGGCCCACGGGCAAGAGAACGCTCTTGTCTATCCCGTCGATATAGTTGCCAACGATAACGGTTGGGTAATTGCTGACTTCAAAGCTCACGGGTTGTTGGCTGTCGATGAGGATGGAAACGTCGCTACCATCGTGCAAGGACCAGGCTTACCGAGGACACCGCTCTATGGAACCCGAGCCATCCTACAAGCGCCTGACGACGACGGCTGGCTGGTAGCTGATCCCGGAACGTTCGCCCTTTATCGAGTGAGCCGCGACGGTACGCTGTCGACAATCACCACCGATCTCGACATCCCCCAGGGGCTTACGCGATTCGACGACAATTCGGTGCTCGTATCGGACCTCCGAAGTGGAATAGGCGCAGTAATGCACGTTACCCTGGACGGCACTGTCTCCGTTTTTGCCGAGATCGACAGTCCAAAAGGAATCGTTCAAGACGGCGAGAACGGATTCGTTGTTGTCTCTCACGGCGACCGCGCTTTAT
>ERZ651768.71-NODE-71-length-70709-cov-12.888011_pt1 | contig 70709 bp, 61 predicted proteins | sample MGYA00514754_ERZ651768 | MGnify/ENA metagenome assembly ERZ651768
CGGGGATTTTTGTTTATAGCCTAATATTGGTCTAAATAGTGGAAAAAAGGGCTGAATCCACTGGACCTGTCACTGGCTTTTCAGTTTCAACTAAAAAAGGTGGGTATAGGGGGTCGGCAAGGCGGGGTAGTGTCGGATAAAAAGACTGACACACATTCTTGTAGTATTTTTTGTTTGTATAGATGATGGGTAGATTTTGGTATGGAAAATACTCCTACAAGAAAGCTTGCGGCTATAATGTTTACTGATATTGCTGGTTTCACTAAAAGTATGTCCTATGATGAGCAATTAGCAATTCAAGCAGTTAGAAAAAAGCGAACAATAATACAGCCTCTTATAAACGAATATAATGGTATTTTTGTTAAGGAAATTGGAGATGGAACATTATCGTATTTTAATTCAGCAATTGATGCTTCGAACTGCGCTATAAGTCTTCAAGAGAAAACTTACGATGTTGAAAGTCTAAATATAAGAGTTGGTATCCATATAGGAGATATAGTCTTCGATAAAGATGATGTTTTTGGTGATGGGGTTAATATTGCAAGTAGGCTTGAATCTTTATCTCCTGTTGGTGGGGTATGCATTTCTAGTAATGTCTATGATGAATTATCAAATAAAAAAGAATTTGATGCAGTATCGCTTGGACTGCAGAGTTTAAAAGGAGTAGGAAGAGTTATAGAGATTTATGCTTTAAAAGGTGACAAGCTCAGACACCCTGATCAATTAGAATATAAAAATACCAGAATTGAAAAGCATGATGATGATGAAATACCATCTATTGCTATAATACCTTTTGATAATAAAGGTGCAGAAGAAGATGTTTTTTATGCTTATGGTATATCTACAGATCTAATATCTGATTGCAGTGGTGCTGGATTAATCAGAGTTGCAAGTTTAAAAGATGTTGAAAAATTAGATTATAATAATCTTGAAACTATTGAAATTGCTAAAAAACTTTTAGTGAGATATATAGCACAGGGAACTCTTTGGAAAATGGGCGAGATGTTTCAATTATCAATTGAATTATATGATACAAAAGAGAAAAAAGTTATCTGGTCTGATCGATGGCAAGAAAAATGGAAAGATTTGACAAGTATAAAGAGCAATTTAACTGATGGCCTTTTAAAATCGTTGAATACATCATCTAAAATTAAAGATATTGATACTCCATTAGATACTCAAGCTTATGAATATTATTTGAAAGCAAATTATAAATATGAGAAGCGAAAAAGCTTAGAAGATGCTGAGATTGCAAAAGGCTTACTTCAAAAAGCGATTGACATCGATAATAATTTATTAGAAGCTCATCACCTTCTAGGCCATATTCATCAAACTGCCGGTGATTATGATACTGCAATGAAAATATTGACTCCCATATTAAAATTAGCTCAAGACTTAGGTAGAATGAGAATGTTAGGCATTATTTTCAATGGAATTGGGAATATAAAATTAGATCAAGGAGATATTAATCTAGCTTTAGGTAACTTTGAAAAGTCATTGAAAATATTTGAAGAACTTGACGATAAATATTTGATGGGTGCTTCACTTTTAGGTATTGGTAATATGTATTATTCTAAAGGCAACTACGATAAGGCTTTGGAGTACTGGTTTCGTGTTTTAAAGATTAATGAAGAGCTAAATAATAAAAATCGTATCAAGAGTATTTACAATAACATAGGGATTGCATATCTTGAAAAAGGTAATTTTGAAGAATCATTAAATTTTCATAATCGCAGTCTTAAAATTGCTGAAGAAATTGACGATATTTCTTCGATGGGTTTCAGTTTCGTAAATATTGGAATAGTTTATAGTAATAAAGGTAATTATGATCAAGCATTGGATTATTGTGATAAATCTTTAGAAATAAGAGAAAAGCTTGGAGATCAAAAGCAAATTGGTGTGAGTTTGACTAGGTTGGGTTATACACATTATAGCAAAGGGGAGTATAAGAAAAGTTTAGAGTATTTTGATCGTGTAATAAGAATCAATAAAGAAATTGGATATAAAAGAGGATTAACTTTCCCCAAAAGTGGTAAAGGTTATGTTTATTTTATGACAAATAAATATGAAGAAGCAATCAAAGAGCTTCAGGAATCCCTTACATTACAAGATGAAATTCAATTTATTGGAATTCAATTAATCACAACTGTTTATCTCTATTTAGCATTTAAAAATTTGAATAGAGACTATGATAATACTGTAATTGATTCACTCATTAAAAATAATCAATATATCGTTTTCGAAACGAATTTTAGGTTATACCAATTTTTAGAAGAATTATGTTACCTTGAGAGTTCACATAAGCAAATTCAATCTTTGTCAAAAGAACTTAAGCTAGATGAAAAAAATAAATTTCTAAATTATCCAATTCCAAAAATAATTACAGAAACATATAATAATGTCAAAAATTAAGCCCCACATTCGTGGGGTTTTTTGTTTATGAAAGGATGGGAAGATATTTACTCAACAAAAAAAGCATTCTTGTTTTGACTTTTTATTATTTATTCTAAGTTTGAAACTATAATTAATTTGCTAAAAATAAGTATTAGTTTGCCAATGATGGAGACACCAATTTGTTAACGGTCGAAATTACTTTCGTTTCCAGCTTTACTGTTTTAAGGCACTTACCATGACGTCCTCTATTGCTATTGTCCTTGCCCTCTTGGCCAGCGGGTTTGTGCTATTTGTTACAGAATTATTTAGTATTGATGTAACAGCTATGTTACTGCTGACCATCTTACTGCTTCTTGGATATTTATCTCCCTCAGAAGCCATATCTGGTTTTTCAAATCCAGCTGTAATTACCATCGCTCTACTGTTCATTTTAAGTCGCGCACTTGAAAAAACAGGGCTTCTGGAATATTTGGTTGTGCGTATTAATCGACTAACCAGTCAATCAAAATCTCTTGGTAATACCGTTTATCTTATGGCAATTGGATTTGCTTCTGCTTTTGTAAATAATACAGCTATTGTGGCTCTCTTCATCCCTGTAACAATTCGGATGGCAAAAAAATTAAGAACTAGCCCCTCCAAGTTACTAATACCACTAAGCTATGCTGCAATTCTGGGAGGCACCTTGACATTAGTGGGGACATCTACGAATTTACTGGTGAATTCTATTTATTCTAACAGCGGAGCTGTAAAACCTATGGGAATGTTTGAATTCACAAAATATGGTTTGATCCTGTTGGGAATCGGTTTGACTTATATAATGATTATTGCACCCAAAATTCTTCCATCCCGAAGTATTACATCCAGTTTAACCAAAAGTTATCGACTTGGCGGGTACCTGACGGAAATGAAAATCTCAGATAAGTCTCCTCTTATTGGTACGACCTGTCTAGACCGGAGTATTAACTACAATTATGATGTAATGGTTCTAAGTATTTTCAGAAACAATCAAGAAATAATTTCCCGCAATATTAGGAGAAAGAAATTGAAAGAAGGTGATATTCTTTTTGTCCGGGGTTCTCTTGATAATTTTCTACGAATGAAAGAAGTAGAGAAAGTTACCTTATTGACAGATGAAAAGCTTACCCAAAAGGAATTGGAACAGGAAGATAATATATTGGTTGAATGTTTATTATCAGATCAATCAAACCTAATCGGAGATACTCTAATGACTTCCAATTTCCGTCGTCGGTTTGGTGCGTTTATTTTAGCCATCCGCCGTGAGGGAACCATTTTTCGAAAAAAAATCGCCCATATTATTCTAAATGCCTTTGATACTCTATTAGTTTATGGCCCAGCCAATAAATTAGAAGATCTAACTAAAAGTGGTGATTTCATTGTGTTAGGAGAAGTGGGAGCCGAACTACGTAAACAACGATTTTGGTGGATGTCAATTGTTGTTATCTTGGGTGCCATAACTTTCGCTGCACTTGGAATCATGCCTATTGTGAAAGGTGTAATGATTGGTGTTATTGTTCTTTTGGTTTTGGGTGTTATCACTCCACAGGAAAGCTACCAGTCTATTAACTGGAAGGTGATTGTACTGATTGCTGCTTTGATACCTGTCGGGACTGTGATCCAATCTTCTGGTACGGCGGATTGGATTGCTGGTTCAATTAACTATGTTACTCAATTGACACCCTCTGAATGGCAACCGCGGGTTTTATTGGCCCTCATTTATCTAATCACCATGATTCTTACAGAAGTTTCATCAAATGCTGCTACTGCCATAATTATGACACCTATCGCACTAGCGGTTAGTCAGCAAATGGGATTAGAACCAAGGACTTTTATTTTTGCTGTTGCGTTTGCGGCATCAGCTTCATTCATTACGCCTGTAGGCTATCAGACAAATCTCATGGTTTACGGTCCCGGTGGGTATAAGTTCATCGATTATATAAAAGTAGGCTTACCTCTTGCGGTGATTTTCTGGATATCTGCCATATTTATTTTGCCATTAATCTGGGGAATATGATGATTGGTATAATCAAGAATTTGGTATTTTGAAAATATTACAAATTGTCCCATTACAGGCGTGTGGTTAAAGTGATGTTTTCGTATACCTGCAAACCACACAAAAAGGTTTAATCAAGCCCCGGTCACCCGGGGTTTTTTGTTACTGGGAGGATGGGTAGATTGAGATATGATTAAAACTATATCATTACTACTATTTATTGGGTTGGCGTATTCTCAAGAAACTGAAAAAAAAGATTCAACATTTGCTTTACTAAAGTCGGGAGAAATAAAACAAGTTCAAATGTCCCATGCATACATTGAATTTGGAACTCCATTAGTAATGAAACTTGGAATTACTGACACGGATAGTGTGAAGTATGATATTTATGATATAAAAAGTATTCAAGATAGCAAAGGAAAGACTATAATGGGGGGAAAATCAATATTCCTTATGAAGTTTGTTCAATCTATATTTCATACACTTGTATTGGTTGGGTTTATTTGGATTATTATCTATTAAAATGAAACGCCTTTGGCTCATCAAGCCCCGGTCACCCGGGGTTTTTTGTTTGTGGACATTTTGGACTGGCGGTACGTACAAAACCTGCTTTAACGTTAATAATTAATATTTAGCCCAGAGACATTTGCTGTTGTTTTGCAAATGGCTGATGATAAAATCTACTTCCTGTTGCTTTGTACAATGCATTGGCCAATGCCCCTACGGAAGGTGGTAAACCGGGTTCACCTAAACCTGTTGGCGAGATCTCGTTTTCAACAAAGAAAACTTCAATTTCAGATGGTGCCTGATTATGTCTGATTAACTTATAGGTATCAAAGTTCTTATGCACAGATGATCCATTCTCGAATCTCAACTCACTATACATGGCATGTCCAATACCATCAATTACACCACCTTGAATCATGTTAGTAGCGCCTTCTTTATTGATCACTATTCCGCAATCTACTGCACACCAAACCTTTTTCACTTTTGGTTGATTGTTTTCAACCACAACGTCCATTACCTCGGCTACATAAGAATTATGGCAGAAATAAGCTGCAACACCCCTATGAACTGCTAGTGTTTCTGTGCCCCAATTAGACTTTTCTTTAACCAGTTTCAAAACACCGGCATATCTTTCAGCATCATACTCATACTTTTCTCCAACAGGGTTATTAATGGCTTTTTCGAAAAGCTCTAACCTAAAGTCAATCGGATCTTTTTCGGCTGCTTCGGCCACTTCATCAATAAATGCCTGTTCAGCACCAGCTGTGAAGTGTGATCTTGGCGCTCTCCATGCACCCGTAGAAATATTAGTGCGGGACATTTTCTTTTCGGCCAGATAGTTATCAACGGCACCTGCAGGGAATCTATTAGGGAAAACAGGTCCTTCCGGTAAACCTACGCCTTTAACTGAAAAGGCAATCAGATTATTATTTTCATCCAAACCAGCCTTATAAACAGATCGATATGCAGGGCGGTATGTACCTTGAGTCATGTCATCTTCACGTGTGTAGATCAACTTGATCGGTGCACCCATTTTTTTAGAAATAGCCGCGGCTTCTACTCCAAAATGCACATAAAGCCTTCTACCAAATCCACCTCCAATTCTAGTCATGCTCACGGTAATGTTTTCGGCAGGTATCCCTAATAATTTGGAAACAGAATCTTCTAGAGCCTTTGGTGTTTGAGTAGGCCCTATGAGCTCGACTGAGTTTTCTTTAACATCTGCAAAGAAATTCATTGGTTCTAGTGTATTATGAGCAATGAAAGGAGAGGAATAAGTTCTTTCAATCACTTTTGTTGCTTTAGCAAATGCAGCATCCGGATTGCCATCTTTTCGGCTTTCTGCAATCTCTCCCCTTTCTAAATCTTTGATCAATCGCTGCTCATGCATCTCTGAACTTTCAAGTGCACTTACATTCTCCCAATTGACTCTTAACATCTTTTTAGCTTGCATTAACTGCCATGTAGAATTGCCTACAATAGCAATCAACTGGTTAAAAGCATTAACATCTGCCCACCCCGGTTTTGGAATTGTAGTATCCACAATAAAAGCATCTTGAATACCTTCCATAGCTTTTATCTCTTCTTTATTGAAGTTTTTAACTTTCATTCCAAATGCAGGTGGATGCTCGATCATTGCCAAAAGCATACTCTCACGTTTGAAATCAAGGCCGAATAACTGCTTGCCGGTTACAATTTTTGGCCCTTCAACATTTTTCTGCCAAGTTCCAATAAGTTTATAATCCTTTGGTTCTTTTAATGATAACTCTTCAGGCACTTCTATGCCTACCGCTTTTGAAGCAATCTGACCATAGCCTATTGACCTACTTCCATTCACTTCTTTAATCACACCATCACTGGCAGATAGATCTGTAACTGCAACACCCCATTCTTTTGCGGTAGCTTCAAGAAGCATGCGCTTACCTGCAGCACCAGCCATTCTAAGGGCATCCCAACCAAGCATAATTGACAGGCTACCTCCAGCAAACTGGGGATTCTTGAAAGCATCCTCATCTAAAGCACCTTGTTCCACCAATACATGATCCCATGGAATATCAAGTTCTTCCGCCACAATCATTGGCATGGAGGTCATCACATTTTGACCAATCTCAGGGTTAGGAGAATAAATAGTAACCATACCGGTATCTCCGATCTTGATATAACCATTGATATCAAACCATTCATTTGGAATAGCCACTGTCTCTCTCTCTTGGCTCAAGGGATTACAGCTTATTAACCAATTAAACCCGATCAATATGCCGCCACCCGCAGCTGCTGAAATTTTCAGAAATGATCGTCTTCCTATTTTAGTTTTTATAACTGTCATTTTTCAGTGCTTTTAGAGTTTAGAGGCTGTTTTAATTGCTTTTTTAATTCTCACATAAGTTCCGCATCGGCAAATGTTACCGCTCATTGCCAAATCAATATCTTCGTCAGTTGGATTAGGATTATTCTTAAGTAAAGTAGCTGCACTCATAATTTGCCCTGCCTGACAATAACCGCATTGAGAAACATCCTCTTCTAGCCATGCCTTTTGGACAGGGTGATTACCATCCTTTGATAAACCTTCAATGGTGGTAATAGGTTGACTAGCTACCGCTGATACTGGAAGAACGCACGACCTTACAGCCGTACCGTTAAGATGTACAGTACATGCACCACACTGAGATAAACCGCAGCCATATTTAGTGCCAACCAAATTGAGATTATCTCTTAAAACCCAAAGCAGTGGTGTGTTAGGGTCAACATCCACCTGTTTTTGCTCCCCGTTGATATTTAAAGTAAAGCTTGCCATTTGATGATTGATTTTCTAAATGATTAGAGTATATCAAATTAGCAATATTTTACCTTTATCTATAATTTTCGTTTATAGACATTTAGGAGTTGCAGGGTATAATATTATTTAAAGGAAGCGATATAGGAGGAAACATGAAGCCAAGAATAAGCATGATTACTTTGGGTGTGAGTGATTTGGAAAAATCAATCAAATTCTACAAAGAAGGTTTAGGTTTTCCCAGAAAGGAGTCTCCGACTGAAATAGCTTTTTTCACCCTTAACGGTAGTTGGTAAAGTTTGTACAATCGTGAATCCCTTGCTGAAGATGCAACGGTTTTACCAGAGGGAAGTGGTTTTAATGGATTCACTCTTTCTCATAATGTGGTATCAGAATCCGAAGTAGACCAAGTAATCGAGCAAGCCCTATCCGCTGGAGCAACTCTTTCAAAAACAGCACAGAAAGCTTCTTGGGGTGGATACTCAGGTTACTTTGAAGACCCAGATGGCTACCTATGGGAGGTCGCTTATAACCCGTTCTTCTGGGTTGGCCCTAAAGATGAAAATGCATAACAAGATCTTTCAGATGGGGTTTTGTTTGTGGGATGATGGGTAGATTTGAATTATAATGACCAAACATATAATGTTATCTTTTTAAATTCGGTAACTTTTAGCACAATCATAGCACACTTTAAAAAGTTCACGACGATCGGAAGATGTCTTGAGGGGGCAGTAGGGGAAACCCCGTGCCGGTTCGAGTCCGGCCTTCGGCACCCCGAGAATAAACCCATTTGTCGATGAGTAACCTTAGATGAACTCATCGGATAATGAATGGTAAAAACGAACCACCTAAAACTATTCATTATCCATATCAAAAAAGACCGGTAATAATTATTTATATTTAAAATATTAAAGCCAAGAAATTTATTTTAGTTCTCTATTTGACTTTAATTCTTTCAAGGAGTACATTCAATAAAATCAAACGTAGAATAAGCCATGAAGGAAAAGGAAATTGGGTATGTGTCTAAATATTTTGGGCAGATATCAGTCGCGGCAATCGAAATCACTGCGGATGAACTTAACGTTGGTGATACGATTCATATTCAAGGGCACACTACTGAATTAACAATGGAAGTCAATTCCATTCAGATCGAACATGAGACTGTCGACACTGCTAAGAAAGGCGACAGTATTGGTGTCAAAGTATCTAGCAAGGCTCGCAGGAAAGATAAAGTATATAAATTAGTTGATTGAATCAGATTTTGTCGGCGATCAGTTTCATTAAATTGTAATGAAAAATCGCATTAAAATAATTATCTAAAAGCCTATTTCATAAAATTAACCGTATGGATCATTCATCAAAAAGGAAAATAAGCCCGACCCAATCAATTCTATTTTCTTGCGCAGCCTTTGTTATTGTTGTAGCTGGAATGCGCGCGGCACAGGATGTCCTGATTCCCTTTTTACTGGCTATTTTTATTGCAACAATCTGCAACCCACTGGTTCTTTTCCTACAGAAAAAACGTATTCCTATGGGGGTTTCTATCTTTTTTGTATTTCTGCTGATGATTGCTTTTGGATTTGGAATTACAAGCCTGCTGGGAACATCATTAAAAGAGTTCTCCAATAATTTTCCTCAATACCAAATTCTGTTAAAAAGGTATGCGGTAGATTTTGTTAGTTTTCTAGAAAACAGAGGAGTTTCCATCTCAGGACAGATCCTATTAGAGCAATTTGACCCTGGGGCAGTTATGTCATTAACATCCGGTATTCTTGCTAGACTGGGGAATGTCCTTACCAATACCCTGCTAATTATACTTATGGTTGTATTTATGCTGATGGAGGCAAACATATACAAAGACAAAATCATGAAGATATTTGGAGGAGTGGATGAGCGAGTCGAACAAATCACAACATTTACGTATACCGTAAAGCGCTATATGTTGATCAAGACTGCATTAAGTCTGGCTACAGGAATTCTTGCTACAGTATGGCTTCTTATACTTGATGTAAACTATCCCTTCCTCTGGGGGTTTTTAACTTTTCTACTTAATTATATACCCACCATTGGTTCCAATATCGCAGCTATACCCCCGGTATTAATGGCTCTGATACAATATGATTTGTTTTTTATGTTTCTTGTTGCTCTTGGTTATTTAGTCATTAATAATGTTATTGGCAGTTTCATCGAGCCTCGCATCATGGGACACGGCATGGGCATTTCCCCATTGATTGTGTTTGTATCATTGATATTTTGGGGGTGGGTATTTGGTCCTATTGGAATGATTCTTTGCGTTCCCATGACCACAATTATTAAAATTGCATTTGCAAATACAGAAAAGACTCGGTGGATCAGTACACTTCTTGAGTCTCCAGTCCGTTCTACTTTTAGAAAAGAATTATAATACTTACCTGATTGATGATGCATGGTGGTGACCTTGTCGCAAGTGTTTTACACCGGCACAATGTTAAATGGATCTTCACACTTTGCGGTGGCCATATATCCCCAATTTTAACTGCCTGTAAAGAATTCGGTATCCAAGTAATTAGTGTACGCCATGAGGTGACGGCCGTATTTGCTGCAGATGCCATTTCGATGCTGTCCGGCAACATTGGGGTTGCTGTGGTCACAGCAGGGCCAGGACTCACCAACACTATTACAGCGATGAAAAATGCTCAACAAGCCCAGGTGCCCGTATTGATCCTGGGGGGTGCTGCCGCCACTGTATTAAAAGGCAGGGGAAGTCTACAGGATATGGACCATCTTTCCCTTGTACGATCGGTTGCCAAGCTTTCCAAATCTATTAATCAAGTGCGAAATATTCAGTCTATGCTGGAAAAAGTTATTTACGCAGCCCAATCAGGAGTGCCAGGACCTGTTTATTTAGAACTTCCAGTAGATTTGCTTTACCCTGAGCCTGTTGTAAAGGAGTGGTATGGACTAAAAGCAGGTAGTAAATCAATGCCCTGGTGGATGGCTGGATACCTTAAGTGGAATGTGAACCGACTCTTTAGGTATAAGGACAGGCCGTATCCTAAACTAGCAAAACCTGTACAACACTACCCATCTATTGGGCAGCTGAATAGGGTTGCCAGTATGATTAGAGCATCACAAAAACCATTGTTGCTCATCGGCAGTCAGGCCATGCTTAATCCTGGTAATGTGGAAAAATTAGCTGATAGCGTAAAAACCCTGAATGTGCCAACCTATGTTTCCGGGACTGCTAGATGGATGCTTTCAAAAACTGATCTGCCAATTTTCAGGCATATGAGGAAAAAAGCGCTAAAAGAGGCCGATATGGTCATTTTGGCTGGCGTACCCTGTGACTTTCGCCTGGATTACGGCAGGCACATTAATCACAGGGCTAAAACCGTTTCTGTAAATCTCAGTCGAAAAGATATGAACTTGAATCGTAAACCAACTTTAGGAATCAAAACTGATTCTGCACAATTTTTAATACAGCTGAATAAAAATAATACAAACGGTGGTTGGAAGGATTGGCATGAAACTTTACACAAAAGAAACAAGGAAAGATTAACTGAGATTTCCAGACAGGCAGAAGAACATACCAAATTCATACATCCTCTGAAATTATTCTCCCAGTTAAACAAGCACCTGTCGGATGGAGATATTCTGGTGGCGGACGGAGGCGACTTTGTTGCTACCGCTTCTTACATTTTGAGACCGCGATCTCTTATGGGCTGGTTGGACCCCGGTGTATTTGGCACACTAGGTGTCGGGGCCGGCTTTATTCTTGGCGCGCATCTTACCCATCCATACTCCGTGGTGTGGGCCATCTTTGGTGATGGTGCCTTTGGCTACAGCTTAACTGAGTTTGACACTTTTGCTAGACACGGCATACCGATGGTAGCGGTGATTGGCAATGATGCCGGGTGGAACCAGATTGCCCGAGACCAGGTGGAAATCTTAAAAGACCCTGTGGGTACCGAACTGGCAGCAACAGATTACCATAAAGCCGTTGAAGCCTTAGGCGGTGTTGGCTATTTTATTGATGCTGAAGATCAAATTGCAGACGTATTAACCCGGGCAAAAGAATCGTGTCTGGATGGTAAACCAGTAGTAGTGAATGTACGGATCGCAAAAATAGATTTTCGCAAGGGTTCAATTTCCATGTAATGATTGTTTGTATTCGATCAATGAATAATCACAATATACAAAGATACCACTGCATTGATTTCAGGGCCTTGCTGATAACAAAACTAAAAATCATTGCCAGCAATATAGAGGGCAACATAACACCCAGTTTAGCAAATAGATTCCTATCCACTCAGTTTTCAATATTAGAAACTTAAAATGGGTATCCTAAGAAAACCTGTTACCATAAAGGTTATAGTTCCATTTTCTGTATATCCATCCCAAAAATAAAAAACATCCCCATAGTTAGTACTTTTTTTTATTTTTTCAATCGGTTGCCCAAATCATTCCATTAGTTTAGATTTCCCGGCTTACAGCCTGTCTAAGATGATAAAAAAACTCATATTAACACTTTCTATCACAATCGCCATTCCACTGGCGGCGCAGGATATCTCTATTTTCTTCTTGAAGGATGGTTCTATCATACAGGGACAAGTGGTTAACGAGAACCAGCATCGGATATTCTTAAAGACGGAACAGGGAACAATCAAAATTCTTCCTGCAGATATCCTGGGCAGGGAAGATACGGCGAAGAAGGGTGATCTGACATTTATGTCCGAGCGACTCGAATATCTGCAGGGCAATGTGAATCACCTGACAGGTCAGGTAAATCACTGGAATGATTCCTTGAAAATTACCCTGGAAAATCTTTATGAATTATTTAAGAATCTAGAAGTGTTGCAAAATGAGTTTGAGATTGATTTATTGAGGCTTCACTCCCAGGGCAGGGAACAGAAAAAGAAGATTGAGTATGTTCAGGATGACCTGGTGAATCAACGGGTTGATATTGCATCTAACCGGCAGGAGATGGGTGGCATTGATGATACGGTATCAACGTTAAACCAGCAGTTTAATCAAGCGAAACAGAAACTGGATATTACTGCAAATCAGTCCTATTTATTGTCTGGAAACCTGTCCAACATAAAAAAGGACATTCAATCTTTAAAAGATGGCCAGCAAAACCAGCAAAACCAGATAGATATGATGGCTGGAGCATTGGCAAATAACATCCAGGAGGTTATTCGAGTTCAAGATAAGTTTGGTGCCGTAGAGGAGGGTGTTGAAAATAATCAGTCAGGAATCAGGGAATTAAATAAAAATCTGGATGCTCAGACAGAAGAACTTGCCCAGGGTATGGAAGCGATGCTAAACGATTTAACCGCCCAACTTGAAACCATCAATACAACCATTGAGAATATGGATAAAAATGCCCTGAAGGCCCGGAAAAAACTCACAACGGACCTAGGTGATTTGACCAACGAATTGGAAATTCTGAATAATAAAGTTACTACCCTTGCAAGGGATTTACGTGTAACGGATGAAAAATTGAATACCTTAGATGATTCGGTCAACTCACTGGATGGTACAGTCAATTCGCTTGATGGTTCAGTCAATTCACTGGAGGGCACGATGAGTAAAATGGATGGCAGAATAACAAAGCTCAAGAAGCAAGTGGATGCAATACCGACTCCCGAATAGCTATTCTGTTCTGCTAAACTTCAGTATTTTGTATTAAAATCCAGTCCAATTTTTTGGTTTTTTATTAATTTAAACTCTTTCAAAACATCGAGGTTAGCATGTGGCGGCTCTTGAGAACGATTTTATTTTTTCTCACTTTTACCCTGGCATTTTCACAGGATCCCGAAACGTTTTTCACTACAGGTGAAGCCCAGTTATCATCCGGTGATCTGGCGGGTGCCGAATCTTCCTTTAATGCTGCCCTTAAGGCCGACCCATCCTTTGCACCTGCTTACCAGGGATTGTCAAAACTGTATCTCCATAAGGGTGATTTAACAAAAGCAAACGAATATTCCATCCAGGCTGTACAGGCTGATGAAGATTTTCGTGACTGGGTCACACAAATTGGTAAAATCACGGAACACGTCCAGAACGGGAATCGTAATGTGCAGCAGGGATTGCACGAAGAAGCCATCAAGGAATACGATGCCATAGCCCAGGCACACCCTTATTTCCCCGATGCAGAATTCTATAAAGGGCTAACTCGTTTTAGACAGAAGGATATTGAGAGCGCAGCACGTCATTTCAGCAATGCGTTGAAAATTTACCCTGAACATCAAAAAGCCAGGAAGGGGTTGGATAATGTTACAAAACAGTTCCTGAATGCGGGAAATAAGTCCTATAAACGAGGTGATCTGGGGAAAGCCACCAGTTACTATCAAAAAGCCCTTGAATTTGACCCGAATTTTTACCTCGCATATTTCCAACTGGGTGTTCTGCAAAAGAAACAGGGAAAATCAAAAACGGCTATTGCCACTTTAAATAAAGTCCTTGAGATCAAACCGGACCATGATAAAACCTGGTTTACATTAGGAACTGCATATGAATCAGATGGTGATGTGGAAGATGCAATTGTACATTATAATAAAGCAATTGAAATCAATCCTGGCTATGCCAAGGCCTATGGGAACCTGGGGAAACTCTTTACGGAAAAACAGGAGTATAGACAGGCAGAAGATATATTAAAAACAGTCACACAGATCGATCCTGGTTATGCGGATGGGTTTATGCGTCTGGGTCTTCTATATGTTGAACAGGAAAGGTATAAGGATGCTGCTGGGAACCTGGCAATGGCAACAAGTTTAGATGATAAGGATTATAATAAATTCTTTAATCTGGCTTCTGCGTATAACCATCTTGAAAAATGGAACGAAGCAGCAACCGCTGCACAATCCTGTATTGACCTTAAAAAGAAATTTGGCGGCGGTTGGCTTGAACTGGGCTTGGCCGAGATGGGGCGAAAAAATAGAACCCGTGCTAAAAAACATTTTGAACAAGCTCGAAAGGACAGGGATTGGCGAAAAATGGCGGAACGAAAGATCGATGAGATCAATAATCCGGCTAAATACGAAAAATAAACAATGTCTAAAGCCGCAATCAAAGGCGTTGTATTTGATTTAGATAACACGCTACTTGACTTCATGCAAATGAAGGAATTTGCAGTTAAGGCCGCTGTAAAGGGTATGATTGAGGCGGGACTGCTTGTGGATGAAGACCAGTCCTACAGGGAAATCATTGCGATCTACGAGGAATTTGGCTGGGAAAATCAACAGGTCTTTGACGTATTCATTGAAAAACAGGTTGGCTATGTGGAACATAAATTTCTTGCTGCTGGAATTGTAGCTTACCGACGGGCCAGGGAGGCTAACCTGATGGCCTATCCCAATGTCAATAAAACTCTCATGGCCCTGACAAAAGCAGGGATCAAACTTGGGGTCGTATCCGATGCGCCCAGCCGTGAAGCATGGCTGAGGATCTATTATTTGAATTTATATCATTTTTTTGATGTGGTAATCACCTTTGATGACAGCGGTGAGAGAAAACCTTCTGCAGTACCCTTTAAAATGTCCCTGGAAGCACTGCAGCTTGAACCCAAGGAAACTATTATGGTAGGAGACTGGCCGGAACGAGATGTGGTGGGTGCGCAGCAAATTGGGATGAAAACAGCGTTTGCCCGGTATGGGGATACATTTGGAACGGTAAATTCAGGGGCAGATTGGGATCTGGTTGATATCTATCAACTGGTGATGATCATCAACGAGTATAACGGCAGTGCCTGATATTTTCATTGGGACGGACCTGGTCGAAGTATCTAGGATCCGGTCTGCCATTGATAATACGGGACAGCGGTTTCTGGATCGTATTTACACAAAGTCTGAACAGGAATACTGCCAATCTAAGGCAAATCCGGCTATACATTATTCAGGGCGCTTCGCTGCAAAAGAAGCGGTCATGAAGGCCATAAAGTCATCGGGTTTTCAGGATCCGATCCCATTTTGTGCAATCGAGGTACAGTCAAAAGATTCGGGTGAACCAGTGGTCATTCTTGAACTTAACCAGGATGGATATTGTACTGTCTCTATTTCACATACCGAGAGCCACGCTATAGCGTCAGCGATTTTTATCCCTGAATGAGATTATTGACTCCTGGCCAGACCCGTGAATTGGATCGGATCTCCATGGCTGAACTGGATATCCCGGGAAAAAGGCTTATGGGAAATGCGGGGCGTCGTGTTGCTGAAAAGGCCCTGGAAATGACATCGGATATTCATGACCCAGCCATTTTGATTTTGTGCGGGAAAGGAAATAATGGCGGGGATGGATTTGCAGCTGCAGTCATCTTAAATGAACAAAATTATCAGATTCAAATCCATTCTATACCTGATAAAAAGGAAATTAAGAATGATTCTTTACATTATTACCTGAAGTGTGAAGGGTTGGGAATCCCTGTCACGTTTGGAAGTCATATCCCCGAGTTTAAAAAACCAGACCTGGTTATTGACGGACTCCTTGGAACCGGGTTTAAAGGAGAATTACGGAAGGATCTTATTCCCTACGTAGACTGGATCAATGAAACTGTTTCAAAAATATTGTCCATAGATATTCCATCTGGTTTGGATGGAAATTCCGGCACACTTCATTTGCGGGCCGTTAAGGCAGATGCAACTATGACTTTCGGAGGTTGTAAGACAGGAATGGTTTTCCGGAATGGTCCAGACCATTCCGGAAATGTGACTGTGGGAGAGATCGGGTTCCCGGAATTAGACGAATTAGACCTGCCAGGTCTGGAATGGACCTTATACTCCAGTGAACAGTCAAAAGAATTTTTTCATAAACCTGCCATTGATGCCCATAAATATTCTTCCGGAAAAGTATTGGTTATTGCCGGGTCCAGGGGAATGACCGGTGCAGCGATGCTGGCCACATTTGGTGCGTTACGGTGCGGTGCTGGATTAACCATCACGACAGCACCATCATCCTTAAATGAGATCTATGAGCGTTCAATCATAGAGGGGATGACCTTGTCCCTTGAAGATGGTAATTCCGGTGTATTAAGTGGAGATCATTTCGATCCAATTATGGAAAAAGTGGATTGGGCCGATTCTGTTGTTTTGGGGCCGGGGCTGGGCCGTGAGTTAGAAACACAGGAGTTGATCAGGCAGCTGGTACAGTCGATCAATAAACCGCTTATCCTGGATGCAGATGGTTTGTTTCCATTTTCTGGTAAACTGGAAAAGTTAAATGCTAGAGAATTTCCACTGCTGATCACTCCCCACCTGGGCGAATTAGCCAGGTTAAGCGGCGAAAGAACTGATTTGCTTATTTCTGACTTCCCAGATGTGATGAGTGGAATCATGGCAATGTTTAAACATGTGGCTCTGGTGAAGCAGGTACCATCCTGCACTTTTTATGGTAAAGCTGCCAGGGTCAATACATCAGGAAATCCAGGACTAGCAACAGGCGGCACCGGTGATGTGCTTGCAGGGATGATTGCCAGTCTAATTGCTCAGGGGCTAGATTTTTATGAAGCAGCATCGTTGGGTGCATTCATTCATGGAAAAGCATCGGATATGTTGGTGGCTGAAAAAGGGTTTAGAGGACAGATCGCATCGGATCTGCTTGAAAACATTCCAGGATTGATTGCTAAATTTGAACAATCCTAAATATAACTTTTATTCATTTTTGGTGCTGATCCTGGCTGGGTCCAGTATTCCTGGAGACGCAGTACCGGCTGTACTGGTCCTGACCTGGGATAAACTACTTCATGTGGCAGAATATGCTGTTATGGGATGGCTGGGGTATAGAGCTTATCATTCTGATTTAAAGGACCCTGTGTTCGTGCTGCCAGTCTTTGGTGTTCTTTTTGGGTGTCTAGATGAGGCCTGGCAATCCATGATCCCCGGAAGATTTCCAAGCCATTATGATATTATTGCAGATGGAATTGGTGTAATTTGCGGTGTATTTACCGGTTCAATGCTGTATAAAAAACCATCATGATTCAGCGGTTGTATATTAAAGATTTTGCCATCATTGATGAGATTGACATCAATTTTAAACCTGGTTTAACTGTGATTACCGGTGAAACAGGATCTGGAAAATCTATATTACTGCAAGCTTTGAGCGTCTCCCTGGGAGCCAAAGCAGATAAAATCATGGTTCGTAATGGTTCACAAAGGGCTGTGATAGAAACGGAGTTTAAAGACCGGGAAATCCGACGTCTTATTTCTGACCAGGGCCGTACCAAGGCCTATCAGAATGATGAACCTATTACCTTGGCGAACCTTATAAAAATGAATGAAACACGGGTGGATTTCCATGGGCAGCATGATCAGCAGTTGATCTTAGACAGCAACAGGCACATTGATTATCTGGATCGATACTGCGGCCATGAACGTGAAGTAAATTCCCTTGAAGACACCTACAGGGAATTGAACGATCTACGGTCAAAACTGGATCGTTTACACCAATCTGCTGAAGAGACGCGGGATCGGTTAGACCTCCTAAAATTCCAGGCTACTGAAATTGATGCAGTTGATCCTAAAATTGGCGAAGATTTCAAGTTTGACCAATTATATAAAAAGCTGAGCCATATTGAAGAAATATTGCGCACACTCCAGAAAGCACACAGCAAACTATCTACGGAAGATCATTCCCTTTTGGATCAGTTGTCAAATACTGTTCAGGCATTAGCGTCCTTAGAAAAATATGATTTAGAATTAACCAAGATCACTGATCTTTTAAAAAGCTCGATCATTCAATTGCAGGAGGCTGGTTCTGAAATAACATCCCAGCTTTCAGAGTCTGAATTTGAACCGGATGAATTATCAATAATTGAGGATCGTCTCAATGCTTTAGAAACCCTGAAACGAAAATATGGGGGATCCATTGAGTCCGTTTTAGAGAGACGAAAATTGATCCAGGAAGAATTACAAACTTTAAAAAACCCTGAGCAATCTGAAAAAGCATTGATTGAGATTATCAAAGAAAAGGAAAAAATGTTTTCTATGACTGCAATCTCAGTTCATAAGAAACGGAAAGAAAAATCCAATGATTTATCATCAAAAATAGAGGGTGCAATGGAAGAGTTGAACATGCCGGGCGCACACTTTGAGATCCGGATTGGCCAGGAACGATCAGACCATGGTTTTGTTGATTACAATAATGAATTGCATATGGGCAATCCGAAAGGGATCGATACGGTAGAGTTTTTCCTTTCTGCAAATCCTGGTGAGCCGGTAAAACCGTTGGCTGCGGTTGCTTCCGGTGGAGAAATATCAAGAATTATGTTGGCGATTAAGACAGTATTTCAGGATATGGATCCTGTAAAGACCCTGGTGTTTGATGAGATTGATTCGGGTATTTCTGGGCAGGCTGCAGAAAGGGTGGCAGCACATCTGGTGCGCCTTGCTAAATCCAAGCAGGTTTTCTGTATTACCCATTTATCCCAGATTGCAAGACAGGCAGACCACCACCTCCATATCGTTAAATATGTTGAAAATGATCATACGTATGTGGAGTTAAAGTATTTGAATGAGGTAGAAAGCCCTCAAGTGATCCAGGAATTATTCGTTGGAACCGAAACAGCGAGTGCATAATGGATAGAATTATCATAGAAGGCCAACAACCCCTTTCGGGATCTGTGAAGATCAGCGGAGCGAAAAATGCAGTATTACCTATAATGGCCGCAGCCCTGATGGTAGAAGGAAAATCTGTTTTGAAGCGGGTACCCGATTTAAGGGATACACGAACAATGATTAAGCTGATGGAAATTGTGGGAGCGACCTGTTCCTTTGAAGATGATGTTTTGGAAATTGACGGATCCACTGTAAACAATCCCGAAGCACCCTACGAACTGGTAAAGACCATGCGGGCATCCTTTTATGTTCTGGGGCCACTCCTGGCGCGGTTTGGAGCCGTAAAAGTGTCTTTGCCAGGCGGATGCGCCTGGGGCCCACGTCCCGTGGATTTCCATCTAAAAGGCCTGAATAAACTGGGTGCGAAGATTACATTGAAAAGGGGCTACATTCTTGCGGAAGCGGATCGATTGAAGGGCACCACAATTAGTTTTGAATTTCCATCTGTAGGTGCCACTGGCAATATTGCCATGGCAGCTGTAACGGCGAAAGGAACAACCATCATAGAAAATGCAGCCCGAGAACCTGAAATAGTTCAACTATGCGAATATTTAAATGCAATGGGAGCATCTATCAAGGGAATTGGGACCACCAGGATAATCATTGATGGTGTTGATTCACTCCATACAGCAGATATTGAAGTCATTCCGGACAGGATAGAAGCAGGCACTTTTTTGACAGCAGGCGCCCTGCTTGGAGAGATTACACTTACAGGTGTAATGCCCGGACATTTGGATACAGTACTCTTAAAATTGAGAGAGGTCGGAAGTGAAATCAAAACCACGTCTGATTCAGTTACAATTACACCTGCTGATCCCATTAACGCTGTGGATATGACCACAGCTGTTTATCCCGGGTTTGCCACAGATCTCCAGGCCCAATGGGTTGCCCTGATGAGCATTGCCAACGGTTCATCTATAATCACAGATACGGTATACCATGACCGCTTCAGCCATGTGCCGGAACTGAATAGATTTGGGGCCAATATAAAAGTGGATAATAATACTGCCTTTGTAAGGGGCGTGAAAGAACTGGTGGGCGCACCCGTAATGTCCACAGATATCCGAGCCAGTGCTGCCCTGATCGTTGCCGGACTGGCTGCCAGGGGAAAAACAACTGTGAGTCGAGTATACCATATTGATCGAGGCTATGAGAAGATCGAAGAAAAATTTCGTTCTCTGGGAGCCAATATCATGCGAGAGAATCCAACTGGATAATTTGCTTTTTTATGTTTTGAAAAGAAGTAACTTTTCACGGGATATCTTATGAGTACCAAAGTATGAAGGTTGTGATAATCGGTGGTGGCGAAGTGGGGTTCCACGTTGCCAAAGCTTTGAGCGAAGAAGACTACGATATAACCGTTGTTGATATTGATCCCGCCAAATGCAGACGTGCTTCTGAAAACCTGGATGTAATTGTTGTTGAAGGAAATGGTGCCAGCCCGAATACTTTGACGGAAGCCCAGGTGGGTGACGCAGATTACGTCCTCTCCCTGACCCGGGTCGATGAAGTCAATCTTATTGCTTCCCAGCAGGCCCACAAACTCGGGGCAAATAAGATTATTGCCCGCCTGAGAAACCAGCAGTATACCACACAGGACTCCATCATCCGACCCGAAAAGTTTGGAGTCGATATTGTTATTCATCCAGAAAAAGAAGCCTGTGAAGAAATCATAAGGCTGGTCAACCATCCCTATGCTGTTCAGGTCATGGATTTTGAAGCAGGCAGGTTAACAATGCTGGGTCTGACTATTGATGGTGGATGTGAGAACCTGAATGGCCACCCACTGGGTCAGGTTGCCCGGAACAACAGCCATTTTCGCTTTGGAGTCATTGCTGTTCTTCGGGGCCAGGAGACCATTGTTCCCTGGGCAGAGTTTAAGTTCCAGGATGGGGATATCGGTTATTTTATCATTAAAACTGAAGATATAGAGAACTTACTGGGGCTGTTGTGCAAGGAAATAACTCAAACGCACCGGGTCATGATCGTTGGCGGATCTAAAATAGGGCGATCCCTGGCAAAAGAATTGCCCGGAGAATCTGTGAATGTTCGCCTCGTGGAATATGATCGTCCTAAGGCAGGCCAGATCTCCCATAGCATTGATGAGTCCATGATCATCTATGGGGACGGAACCGATATTGAATTTCTCAAGTCAGAAAATATCCAGGATGTGGACAGTTTTATTTCTGTAACAGAAAATGAGAAAACAAATCTTATTGCAGGGCTGTTGGCAAAACACCTGGGTGCCAAGCAGAGTATCATTCATGTATCCACGACAGAATATATCCCTACGATTCAGGAAATTGGTGCTGGTGCTGTCATCAGTAAAAACCTCTCAACCGTAAATTCAATTCTCCGGGAACTCCATACGGATATTACAGAGATTCCCGTTGTTACCTTTGATGAGATTGATGTGGATGTTATTGAATTTCAGCCTGAGCCTGGTAGCCCTGTTACACAGCGCCCTATAAAGGATTTGAATTTTCCAAAAGATTGTATTGTAGGCATGATCAATCATCATGGAAAAATTCGTATTGCACACGGCACATCCATTTTAACTGAGGATGACACAGCATTGGTATTTGCAAAGCCAAAAGCGATTGGTAAACTGAAAAAACTGTTTGCATCATGAAACTTAGAACTCTCCTGAATATACTTGGAGCTCTTCTTTCGATTTTAGGCACTACAATGGTAGTGCCTATTTTTATATCCCTTGGGTATGGGGAATCTGACCTGAACGGGTTCTTGGTCTCAGCCTTAGTGTGCATTGGCGTGGGATTTCCAGTATGGTTATTTACAAGATACAGCCGTACTCTAACGAATCGTGATGGTTTTGCGATTGTGACATTCTCATGGATCATTACAGCCATTGCCGGTGCGTTGCCATTTTATTTCTCTGGTGCAATTCCGGATATTACAGACGCGTTCTTTGAGTCCATGTCCGGGGTGACCACTACGGGCGCATCAATTCTTGGAAATCCAACTACACTTCCCCATTTGGAAAATGGGATCGAGAGCCTCCCCCATGGAATCTTATTCTGGCGCTCTTTTATCCAATGGATCGGTGGCATGGGTATTGTGGTGTTTTATATTGCGATTTTACCCATGTTGGGTGTAGGTGGAGTTCAACTATTCAAGGCTGAAGTTCCTGGTCCTGTAGCGGATAAAATCAAACCCCGTGTACGGGAAACAGCTAAATTTCTCTGGATCGTCTATGTAGGGATTACACTGGCTGAAGTTATAGCGCTCATGGTGGCAGGAATGGGTATGTTTGATGCAGTATGCCATGCTTTTACGACCATGCCGACAGGCGGATTTTCAACAAAAAATGCAAGTATTGGGCATTACGACAGTTCTGTGATTCATTATATAATCATATTCTTTATGTTTGTTGCCGGAGTCAATTTCTCTCTGCATTTTCGGGCAATTAATGGTGATTTAAAATCCTATGTTCAGGATAAAGAATTCCTAGTGTATGTCACGGGAATGATATTAGTTACCCTGTTGATATTTATAGCAGTATCACTTCAAAATAACAATCCTTCATTATCAGACTATCCTCTCAGGGATTCACTTTTTACAACAGTATCTATTTTAACTACGACAGGATTTGGTACCTATGATTATGAATTATGGCCTGTGGTGGTACAGGCTATCCTGTTGACGCTTATGTTCATCGGTGGCATGGGTGGATCTACGGGCGGTGGTATGAAAGTGATTCGCTGTATGTTGTTGGTGAAGTATGCCGCTCTGGAAACACGCCGGATGCTCCATTCCAGAGCCTTAATCCCCGTAAGGATCGGCAAGCAATTAATCAAGGAAGATGTGGTAAGGAATACACTGGGTTTTTTCCTGTTTTTTATGTCTGCCTTTATTTTATCTACGATCATTCTTGCTTCCCTGGGGCTGGATCTTGAGTCAGCCATTGGTGCAGCTGCTTCTGCCATGGGGAATATTGGACCAGGCTTAGGTGAGTTTGGGCCTAGCGATAATTATGCTTTGCTTTCGGACCCGGGTAAGTGGGTCCTCACTTTTTGTATGCTGTTAGGACGATTGGAAATTTTTACAGTTATGGTACTGTTTAGCCGAACATTTTGGGAATAAGGAAATTCAATGTTTATCAAAAAAGAAATCAATGATCAGATCTGCATTATAACGATCGATCGTCAAGATGCATTAAATGCCATGAACCCAGACATTCTTCGGGAATTGGATCAAACCATAAAGGGCTGTATCAGTGATCAGAGTATTGGTGTCATCATTATTACCGGTGCAGGGGAGAAAGCATTTATTGCAGGTGCGGATATCAAGGTAATGCAAAACCTTGATTCTAAGGGAGCCTTGGAATTTGGAAAACTGGGACAGGAAGTAACCATGACCATAGAGGATTCACCGAAGCCTGTACTCGCGGCAGTAAATGGATTTGCCTTAGGTGGTGGTTGTGAGATCAGCATTGCGTGTCATGTCCGGTTTGCAAGTGAAAATGCCATGTTTGCCCAGCCTGAAGTTAAACTGGGTCTTATTCCCGGCTGGGGCGGAACCCAGAGACTGCCCAGGATTGTTGGCAAGGGTAACGCCACAGAACTGATCATTGGAGGGCATATGATTGATGCCCATGAAGCATTGAGGATCGGTCTGGCAAATAAGGTTTTTCCACAGAGTCAGCTCTTGGATGAGACGATAAAATTCGCAAAACTTATATTAGGAAATGGTCCAGATTGTGTGGCCGAATCGCTCCGTTGCATTAATGATTCAGCGGGACATTCATTGATCGAAGGATTGAATCTGGAGGTGGAAGCGTTCAGCGAATTGTTTGGTACGGAAGAGACGAATGAAGGGTTGAATGCGTTCGTTGAGAAAAGAAAGCCAGATTTCAGAAACTGAATGCCGCGTTATGCCATCCTGGCCATTGGGGCATTTGATTATATTTACAGCAAAACAGGGAACATGCTTATCCGCTACCGTCCCGATGAAGTGGTTGTGGTTATTGATCCTGAACAGGCAGGAAAAACTGCGAATCAGGTACTGGGCTGGGGCGGAGATATTCCCTGTGTAGCCAGTTTTAGTGATGCGAAAGATTTTTCTCCAACCCATCTAGTGATTGGCAGTGCACCCCCGGGCGGTGTTTTGGATGATGCAAATCGGAAGGAAATTCGTGAAGCAGTTCAAAATGGGTGCCACATTATTAATGGTATGCATGTTTTCCTGAATGATGATCCGGAATTGTCTGAGCAAGCCGATAAAAATAACGCAGTATTAACCGATTTGCGTAAACCGCCATCTCCTCCCAATTTCCCAAAAGGTACCTGGAAGAACCGCACATTCCCTGTGCTGCAGGTTGTCGGTTCTGATTGCGACACTGGGAAAATGACAACAGCTTGGGAGATCACTGAATCATTAAAAAAAAGAAACAGGAAAGTTGAATTTATAGGTACGGGTCAGACAGGCATCCTGTTATCGGGAAAGGGTATCTCCATTGATGCCGTTGTGTCTGATTTTATGGCAGGAGAGATAGAATATTGTTTGGATCAGTTACCAAAGAATACTGAATTGGCGGTAGTAGAAGGACAGGGCGCATTGAATAATATGGATTATTCAGGGGTGACACTGGGTTTACTTCATGGTTCCATGCCTGATTTTATGGTTTTTACCCATGAGCCGGGGCGTACTCTCGATGTATTAGATCATCCAATCCCAGATCTGAAAGAACTGATGAACATGCATATGGATCTATTAAATCCATTTAAGAAATCCCGGTTTTTAGGAATGAATTTTTTAACCTTAAAAATGGATGATGAACTGGCTGTACAAACCTGCAGTACTGCCCATGAACAATATAATATTCCCGTTACAGATTTGGTTCGCTTCGGGGGTGAAGAACTTATAGATTCAATTGAAACAGCGATCGATGCATGGAGATAAGTTTTACAACCTATCGGATCAACCTGCATTATACGTTTGGAATTTCCAGGAGTAAAAGTGACTGGTACGATATTGTTCTCGTATTTATGCAGGATGGCGAAATAATTGGCAGGGGGGAAGCAGCACCCTCATTTCGGTACAATGAATCCACAGAAAGGATTCTATCGGTACTCAAACAGAATATCAGTTTACCGGAAGGCGGTTCAGATCGGGGTAAACTATGGAATCATATCTATCCTCAACTACAGGGAATTAAATCCTTGGAAGCCGCATTCAGTATGGCATTATGGGACTGGTGGGGCCAAAAACAGAAAAAACCTGTTTCTGAACTCCTGGGATTGGATACATCCAGCATGCCCCTGACCAGTTTTACAATAGCGATCGGTGAGTTGGATGAGATTGGAGAAAAGATAAAGGAAGCGGAACCCTACTCCATACTAAAGGTAAAGTTAGGCACACCTGATATGGACCGGGCAATCATACAAGAGATCAGGCAGCATACAGATAAAGTGATCCGGGTGGATGCCAATGAAGGCTGGCAAACAGATAAAGCTCTTGAACTGTGTAAATGGCTGGCGGATCGGAATATTGAATTTATTGAACAACCTTTTCCTGCCGACCAGTTAGACCAAACTGCGCTTTTAAGGTCCAAGTCACCTTTGGATATCTATGCCGATGAAAACAGTCTAAATTCAGCCGATATTCCCCAAATTCATGAAGCGTTTGATGGTGTTAATATAAAGCTTATGAAATGTGGATCAATCGAAGAGGGCCAACGCATGATACATCTCGCAAAATTCCATGATATGAAGATCATGCTCGGGTGTATGGTTGAAACATCAGTCGGGATTACAGCGGCATCCCATTTGGCAGGTGAAGTTGATGCGGCGGATTTGGATGGAAACCTGCTCATCAATAATGATCCATACTCAGGCGTGAAAGTTGTCAATGGCCGGTTGGTATTACCTAATGAACATGGTATAGGTTTAGCATTAGACTCCCAGGATGAGAATTTGATATAATGAAAATAATCGGCATTGAGCATATTGGCATTGCTGTAAAGAATATAACGGAAGCTTCACCCTTCTGGGACCATGTTTTGCAAATTGGCCATTCCACTACTGAAGACGTAGATGACCAGGGTGTCATTACTGATATTTACGATACGGGCCAGGGTAAGGTTGAGCTTCTCCAGGCAAAATATCCTGATTCTCCTGTCGCTAAGTTTTTAGATAGGCGAGGTCCTGGCATACACCATATATGCCTACAGGTAGAAGATATTGATGAAGCTATTCAGGAATTAAAAAGTGAAGGTATACAATTAATTGGCAATGGAGCATCCATTGGGGCTGAAGGGTATAGAGTGGTATTTATTCACCCGGGATCAGCGGGCGGTGTTCTTGTGGAACTGGCAGAAAAGACCTAAAAAAGGTTAATCTTTTCCGAATTTTGGAAGTGTAAAGATACTTTTAGATTTTTTTGCTTTTGATTTTTCTCTTCGTTTTTTCTTTTTGGTTGAAGATTTGAGCTCTTCCATAGGGTTTTTATCTTTTGCTCCAACAACGATCAGCTGGTCATCAATAAGTTTACCCATTTCATAGAGTGATTTTCTTAAGGGGATACCTTTAAAATCATATTGAATCCATTCACCATTCTTTTTTGTACCTTTCATGAGTCCCCGTTCTTTCACTCGTCCATTTCTATGGTATTTAATGATTAATTCATGGCCCGGGGGTGTGGTATTGGCGATCACTTCCCTGCGCTTATCTACCACTGATGTATCGTACTTAACATAGGTTTGTCTTACAAGATTTTTGACTGTATCATGAACAAGTGTTGTATCAAAGGTTAAAATCTTGAGTGTATCAAATATTACAGACCTGTATCTCATTTCAGGGCCAACAAAATTGGGATCCCTTGGTTTCTGGGTAATAGCCTGTACCATAGCTGTTGAATAAACTTCCTGGAGTTTTTTATATTCAGTTTCTGCACGCGTCCAGTCTCCCCCAGCTGCATTCAGTGCCTGGTTGATCCAGCCTTGGGCTGAATTATCGCCCGTATCCCGCGCACGCAGAGCATCGCCCAGGGTTTTGTATTGTGGGAACGCCGGTTGTTTCTGATCAATCATATCGGGAGTAAAATTATCAGGAAATTTGCTGGAATAGGTGTGGATGGTGATCGTATCATTGTTCGAGACAATTAGCGTATCAAACACTTTTACTGTATCTACTGCGAACAGCCATATTGAATCCCTTAATACGGTTGTATCGTGGGCGAAAACCCAAGTGGTATCAAATAAATAGGTTGTATCGTAGGCAAAGGCCCAGACCGTGTCTTTTGATATAGTTGTATCGTAATTAACGATCACTGTGGTATCAAGAACGTAGGTAGTGTCATAGTTGGTCTGGATAACCGTCATGGTATCATAATTATTTATGTAAATACTATCAATGATAACTACCGTGTCATACACTGTATTTGTGGCATTCGTATAGATAAAGGTGGTGTCTAAAGATGTAGTTGTATCGTAAAGCGTGGTATACACAAAAATGGTATCTGTTATTTTACCAGATAAAGCTTCCTCATAGTTTTTCTGCAATTCTGATGATTGTTTTAACAAGAGTTTTACTTGTGATTTGAGGCTATCGAGCACATTCTTATAGGTAGTTTCAACTTTTTTGGTCCGGGCCAGGGCAGAACTCTTTTTTTCTTCCTGTTCCAATTTTGGTTCTGATTTTTTGATGGATCGCTCAAAGAGAGGGCGGGGTGCCTCAATAATGGACCCGGATTGTGTCCTGTAAACTTTTCTCTTTTTTGTTTTCGTCTCTTCCTGTGCCGTCAGTAGCACACAGAACGAGAGAACCAACGCTTTTTGAACGTTACGCATAGGTTAAATAGATATTCCTGTTTTTCCTGGATTTTTACTCGGATTACCAGACATGAGCAATGTACTCAAGGCACGAGCATAATCATATTGGATTTTAAATACAAATAATTTTTTAAAAAATAAAAAACAACTCTATCTCTAAATAGTTAGAATTACAGCGTATATCTCATAGTTTTGATTACCAATGTTTGTTTTAAATTGTTCTTAATAAAGAAGGATTTAACTCAATTTTAACTAGGCTAAAAAGAACATTATTGAATTGTTAACTCCTGATGCATCAACCATAATTTTAATCCTTGATTTACCAATAATATGAACCAAATTGTCCAGGATAAACTTAAACAGGTCCCAACTGACCCAGGTGTTTACCAATTTTTGAACTCAGCTCAGAAAATTATCTATATCGGAAAAGCAAAAAACTTAAGGAACCGGGTCAGATCTTATTTCCAAAAAAGTAAGCACCAATCTCCAAAAAATGTAACCATGGTTCGCCATATCACAGACCTTGAATGGATTGTAGTTCGCAATGAAGTGGAAGCGTTGATGACAGAAGCCAATCTGATCAAAACACATCATCCAAGGTATAATATTGACCTGAGAGATGATAAGACCTATCCCTTTATACGTATTACTAATGAACCCTTTCCACAAGTGGTATTAACAAGAAAAATTATCCGGGATGGTTCAAAATATTATGGACCATTTACAGATGTCTGGCGGCTGCGCATGACCTTGAAAGCGCTCTATAAAGTGTTCCCGATCCGCAGTTGCAGTTTCTATCTTGATGAAACTGTAGTGAAAGAGAAAAAAGTATCCATCTGCTTGGACTACCATATTAAAAAATGCGAAGGTCCTTGCGAAGGATTGGTGTCGCAGGGGAAATATCTTGAAATGGTAAAACGCATTGAGGAATTCATGAAGGGAAAGACAGAATTAACGGAATCTTATATTTCCGATATGATGAAGGAAGCATCGTCAAAACAGAATTATGAAGAAGCAGCCATGTATCGAGACCAGTTGAATGCTATTCTATCCTTCAAGGAAAAACAGAGTCATGTTGCTACTGATTTTGAAGAACGAGATGTCATTGCTCTGGCAAGGGAAGGGAGCCTTGGGGTTGCGGTGATTCTCAGGATTAGAAATGGCAGAATCTTTAGTCGAGATAAACTTTCGCTCAAGCAGTTGGATGATAACGATGAAACCACCCTGAAAACCATTGTAACACGATTTTATATGGACAGCGATTTTATACCAAGGGAAATGTCCTTCCAGGTATGTCCTTTGGATGAAAAAGAACTGAATGTCTGGCTTAAAAAGAAACGAAAGGGTGCTGTACGGTTTTTGTTTCCGAAAAAAGGCGAGAAGGCAAAAGAATTACGGATTACCATGCAAAATGCTCGATTACTTTTGGGAGAGTGGATTATAAACAGGGAAAAAAGAAAGGACCAGGTCCCGAAAATGCTGGATCAACTTCGGGAAGACCTGAGTCTGGATGTGCCGCCGCGACGCATTGAAGCGTTTGACATTTCCCATTTGGGGGGGACAAATACAGTGGCATCCATGGTTTGTTTTATGGATACGCGCCCCAGAAAAACAGAGTATCGAAAGTTTAATATAAAATCTGTAGCTGGAATCGATGATTTTGCCGCTATGCGGGAAGTGGTTTTTCGCCGATATAAACGGGTAAAAGATGAAGAGAAACCATTACCAGACCTTGTGTTGATTGATGGTGGTAAAGGGCAGCTCAGTATGGCAGTCTCTGCATTGAGAGAATTGGGGCTGGATTATATTCCCGTGATTGGATTGGCTAAAAGATTAGAGGAGATATTTGTACCGGGAAATCCAGAACCACAATCCATCCATAAACAAAGTTCCGGTCTCATACTCTTGAGACGTATACGGGATGAAGCTCATCGGTTTGCTGTGACGTACCAGAGACAAAAAAGAAATAAAGAATTGGTTCATTCTGTTTTTGCTGACATACCTGGAATGGGTAAAAAGAGACTGGAAAAATTACTTCAGTCTTTTGATGGGCCGGAAGCAATTGCAAAACTGACTCCCGAAGTGATCAATGGAGAAACAGGAATCCCATTAAAAGTAGGAAAAGAAATTATTAAACTCGCCGAAACACTTTAACCTATCCTAAATCCCCAAACTGACCCAAAAGCCAATTATTCAAGAATGGGGTAAATTTCAATCATAAAAGTCTTTTTACAAGAGTGCCCCATTCTTTGTTTAAACCTCCAATAAATGCTGACACTCCTGCGGTTCGGTACCAGTAATTTGCATTTGAAAGGTCACCTTCTCTGCGATGGAGGTAAGCATGGATAAGAGACGCATCGTTTGTATGGATTTCCTGGGTAATAATATGGGCTTTATGCCAGTCACCTTTCTTTTCCCACCAGAGTGCGGTTAATAGTTCTGTTATACCTTTGGGGGGTAAAGCATCTGTTAATGATTGGGTAAATCGGTCATATGTCATTGAATAATTTAAGTATATCATCAAATCTTTGTGGTAAAATAAAGATAGTCTGCCATTGACCCCCGTCAATAATACTCCGTAATTTAGACATTATGGCAGAGTTTAGAATTCACTCCGAATTTACGCCACAAGGAGATCAGCCTCAGGCCATTGAAGAATTGGTAGAGGGTGTTAACCGGGGTGATAAATACCAGACACTATTGGGTGTAACCGGTTCAGGTAAAACATTTACCATGGCCAATGTGATCCAGGCAGTCCAGAGACCAACATTGATCATGTCCCACAATAAAACCCTTGCTGCCCAGTTATATGGGGAATTCAAGCAACTATTTCCAGAAAATGCAGTTGAATATTTTATTTCCTATTATGATTACTACCAGCCGGAAGCCTACCTGCCGGTAACCGATACTTTTATTGAAAAGGATATGTCCGTGAATGAAGAGATCGATAAACTCAGGCTGAAGACAACCAGTTCTTTAATGGCACGGGAAGACGTAATTGTTGTCAGTTCAGTATCCTGTATTTATGGCATTGGTTCACCTGAAGAATACAACAAGGGCACAGTCTCGGTATCTAAAGGGGATACACTGGACCGCCGTTCATTTTTAGCAAAGTTGATCAATATTCATTATTCCAGGAATGATAAAGTTTTGGAGCGGGGAAATGTGCGGGTAAGGGGTGATGTAATAGATGTATATCCCGCATATGAAGATGCCTGCATTCGATTTGAACTCTTTGGTTCAGATGTGGATGCCATCACAAAGTTTGACCCCCTAACCGGTGAAATAAGGGAGCAGATCCACACAGCCGTGATCTTTCCAGCGAAACATTTTGTTACGGATAAAGAAACAACCCTGAGAGTGATCGATGACATACGCCAGGAATTATCGGAAAGGCTTGATTTTCTCCGCAGCCATGAAAAATTACTGGAAGCACAACGATTAGAACAACGGACCTTTTTTGATATCGAAATGATGATTGAACTGGGCTATTGTTCCGGGATCGAGAATTATTCGCGATTTTTTGCGGGAAGACAACCGGGTGAGAAACCCTACACGCTTTTGGATTTCTTCCCTCATAATTTTATGACAATATTAGATGAATCCCACGTTTCTCTACCCCAGATCCAGGGTATGTATAATGGGGATCGGGCCAGGAAAGAAACACTGGTAGAACACGGGTTTCGGCTCCCAAGTGCGCTTGATAATCGTCCATTAAAATATGATGAATTTCATGCTGCCCAGAACCAGGTCATTTTCACATCGGCAACCCCATCCCATAGAGAGTTGGAATTTTGCGGTGGTAGTGTCATCGAGCAGGTGATCCGTCCAACTGGATTATTGGATCCGGAAGTGGATATCCGTGAAACCAGAGGGCAGATTGACGATCTGGTGGGGGAAATACGGTATCGTGCCAAAAGACATGAACGGGTACTGGTAACGACTCTAACAAAGCGGATGGCAGAAGATCTTACTGAATACCTGGCTGGGCTGAATATTCGGGTAAAATACCTTCATTCGGATATCGCTACATTAGAACGAGTTCATATACTTCGTGAATTAAGGATCGGTGAGTTTGATGTTTTGGTAGGGATCAATTTATTGAGGGAAGGTCTGGACCTGCCTGAAGTGAGCCTGGTCGCTGTTTTGGATGCTGATAAGGAAGGTTTTCTCAGGTCAAAAAGTGCCTTGCTTCAGGTGGCCGGGCGCGCTGCCAGGAACCTGGAAGGTCTCGTATTGCTTTATGGGGACAAAATAACCGCTGCCATGGAGAATTTAGTTGAAACCAGCAACCAACGGAGGAAAATCCAGAAAGAATTCAATAAAAAGAATGGTATTGTACCAAAAACGATCTATAAATCAGTTGACGAGATCATGACATCCACAGCCATTGCAGATTCCATGCATGATAAAGAGGATGTTTATGTCCCAGGGTATGATAGGGATCAGCTCCCTGAAACGGAAAAACAGATGATCCTGGTAGAGCTCCGCAAAGCTATGTTAGATGCTGCTGAAAAACTGGAATTTGAGAAAGCAGCAAAGATTCGTGATGAAATTGATGAATTTGAAAAAGATCTTGGAATAGCTGTATCATGAGAATTCTAGTAACGGGAGGTGCTGGATATATCGGTTCCCATGTAGTATATGAATTGATTGATCAAGGATATGAAGTGTCTGTTGTTGATGACATGTCCCTGGGGATGAAAGAAAATATTGATCCTCGGGCAAGATTCATCAAGGGCAATACCTTATCCAATGCGGACCTGGATCCCGTACTATCAGGTGGCATTGATGCAGTCATACATCTTGCAGCCTGGAAAGCTGCGGGTGAATCCATGATTGATCCAGCAAAATATGCGAATAACAATCTTATTGGAACTATGAACCTGTTGAACGCCTGTGACCGCCATGGCATCAAGAATTTTGTTTTTTCTTCAACTGCATCGGTTTATGGAATACCCCAATATATTCCTATGGATGAAGACCATCCCACTGACCCAATTAATTATTATGGCGAAACAAAACTTCAAATTGAGCGAAACCTGAAATGGTTCAGTGAATTACGAGGGATTCGATTTGCCGCGCTGCGCTATTTCAATGCAGCTGGATACGATGTGAAAGGTCGAATAAGAGGAAAGGAAAAAAATCCGCAAAATTTGATACCAATTGTAATGGAAGTTGCCTCGGGCATGCGATCAAAAATGGAAATTTTTGGCAATGATTATAAAACACAGGATGGGACCGGTGTCCGGGATTATATTCATGTGAATGATCTTGCAACGGCCCATGTGCAAGCTATGAAGCATATATCTAACACGAAGGAAGATATTGTAGTTAACTTGGCAACAGGGGACGGACATTCGGTTTTGGATGTAATTCATAAGACCATTGAAGTATCGGGCAATGATATACCCTACGACATTGTAGGACGACGCACTGGTGATCCAGGTACTGTATTAGCAGTTTCTAAAAAAGCATTTGCATTATTGAACTGGTCTCCGGGTCATTCAGACCTGGACACTTTGATACGGTCTGCCTGGGAGGTTTATAGATGATGAATAGGTTGTTTTTAAAACCAGTTGAAGGGAATATTTTCAAGGAGCAATGTCATGATTGATGGAGACAGACTTCAAAAACAGTCTGGTATCATCGGTACATCCGATGGTATTCGACAAGTTTTGGACATGATAGGACAGGTTGCCCCTGTGAACATTTCGGTTCTTATAACAGGGGAATCGGGTACAGGGAAGGAATTGGTGGCAAAAGCGATTCACCAATCCAGCAAACGAAATAACGACCCGCTGGTTGTCGTTAATTGCGGAGCCATACCCGAAGGAATTATTGAATCCGAATTGTTTGGCCATAAAAAAGGGTCGTTTACAGGTGCTGGAGAAGACAGGAAAGGCTATTTTGAAGAAGCAAATAAAGGTACGATCTTTCTGGATGAGATCGGAGAAACACCCCTGGAAACCCAGGTCAAACTTTTACGGGTTTTGGAGAGCGGTGAATTTATGCGCGTGGGCGAAGCTAAAACGCGTAAAACAGATGTGAGGATCATTGCGGCTACCAATAAGGATCTTAGAGATCTTGTGAAAAAGGGTGGGTTTCGCCAGGATTTATACTTCAGGCTCAAAACGGTGACTGTTCATGTTCCAGCACTGCGAAACCGGGTTGAAGATATTGGTCCATTCGTTGAAAGGTTTGCACTGGAATTCACACGTTCCAATGATATTCTATATCGCGGCTTTATGCCCGACGCAGTCCGGGTGTTAAAGCAATACGAGTGGCCAGGGAATGTGCGGGAACTCAAAAATTTTGTAGAAAAGATCCTTGTTTTGGAAAAAGGGGAACGGATTACGGCTGAGATGGTCCAGAAAGAATTAACTGAAGTATTGCCACTGGATTCAACTTATAACCCTGCCTTACCCGTTGTCGTTTCAAAATCTTCGGATAAAGCTGAGATCGACCTGATCCTCCGCCAACTTTTTATGCTGAAGCAGGATACTGAGGTAATTCAAAAAATGCTTGTGAGTGGTGCAATCTCTCAAGGGGATGGCAAGCAGTCTTTATCAGGACTAAATCCATTGGAACAGGGTGGGCTATCCATACCTGAGAAATCCATGGAAATAATGGAAGAGGGTTATCGCTTCATACGGGATGACGCCATTGGTGAACTATCCATTAAAGAGCTTGAAGAGGAAGCCATTACACGTACACTTAGGTTTTTTAATAATAACCGAAGAAAAACTGCCCGGTCTTTAGGTATGAGTGAACGGACACTCTACCGCAAGATAGAAGAGTTTGGTCTTGAACCAAAGATCAAGCGCAGGAATTAGTATGAAAAATATATTTTTCATATCAAATCTAATGTTTCTGGTTTCCTGTGGTTTTTACTCTATGGCGGGTTCCATACCGCCCCATATTAAATCTATCGCAATTCCGCTCATGGACAACCAAACTGCTGAATTCGGATTGGCAGAAGATATAACGGATGGTATTCTGGATGAATTCAATGAAGCAGGTATTCTCAGGGTATCCGATGAGAATTCGGCCCATTCAATTTTGCGTGGCACAATTAAAAAAGTGACTGAAGGTCCATACACATACAGCAAGCAGGAATCCGTGTCAGAATACCGCTATAAGATTGATGTTAAAATAGATTGGTACGATGTTTCACAAGAAAAAAATCTTTTAGAGGGAACGTACTCTGGGTTTGGTGCTTATGGTTTGAGTGGCAATATCGGGTCTGATGGAATTGATAATGATAACGATGGAAAAATGGATGCTGAAGATGATGATGAATTTGGGGAACCGAGGGCCTTTGCAACTAAGGTGGCCGTTCGTAAAATTGCCGAAGATATTTTAAACGATATCATGACAACGTGGTAAAGGAAAATAATGTATGACTATGAAGGCAGTCACAATTAATCAATTAAGTGAATACGAGGGCAAGGATGTAGAGTTAAGAGGCTGGGTTTATAATATCCGCAGTATTGGAAAAATCTGGTTTATTATATTTCGCGATGGCACAGGGTTATTACAGGGCGTTGTTGTCAAAGGGGAGGCTACAGATGAGTCCTTTGCTCTGGAACAGGAATTGCACCAGGAGGATTCAGTAATCATCACTGGAACGGTTCGAAAAGAATCACGCTCAGTAGGCGGCTATGAACTGGGGATTAAAGAAATTAAGGTTGTAAATCATGTAACAGAAGAATTTCCCATCTCTCATAAGGAACATGGCGCAGATTTTCTTATGTCAAACCGGCACCTTTGGCTCAGGTCGAAACGGCAGAATGCCATTATGAGAGTGCGTCATCAGATTGTCAAAGCTATTCGTGATTTTTTTGATACAAATGGATTTACCTTAATTGATTCTCCAATTTTCACGGGAAATGCAGTGGAAGGCACCACAACCCTGTTTGAAGTGGACTATTTCGAACGATCTGCTTACCTTACACAAAGTGGACAATTATACCAGGAAGCAGGTGCAACCGCATTTGGGAAAACCTATTGTTTTGGTCCCACATTTAGAGCAGAAAAATCCAAAACCCGTAGACATCTTACGGAGTTCTGGATGGTAGAACCTGAAATGGCCTATGTGGACCTGGATGAGAATATGACCTGGGCAGAAAATCTTGTTGGATATATTGTCGATAAAGTATTAAAAAAGTGTATTCCAGAATTTGAAGTCCTGGAAAGAGATATAAAAAAGCTTGAGGCAATTGTACCTCCCTTCCCAAGAATGACTTACGACGAGGCGTCTGAAATCTTAAAAAATAATGGAAGTGACTTTCAATATGGTAGTGATTTTGGTACACCGGATGAAACGCTTCTTTCAGAACAATTTGATAAACCAATCATGATTCACCGCTGGCCGGCTGACATTAAAGCATTTTATATGAAACGTGATGAACATAATGATGAACTGGCGCTGGGTGTAGATATGATAGCACCAGAAGGATATGGAGAAATTATAGGGGGCGGGCAGCGCGAAGATGATATAGATGTGTTAACAAATAGGATTCGTCATCATGATCTTCCTTTAGAACCGTTTAAATGGTATCTTGATCTCAGGAAATACGGTTCTGTACCCCATTCTGGATTTGGTCTTGGTTTGGAGAGAACGGTAGCCTGGATTTGCGGTACAAAACATATACGTGAAACGATCCCTTTTCCCAGAACAATGTCTAGGCTCGAACCATAATGTATTCAAATCAAAGAATTTCAGTTTTTGGGGGCAGAGATATCACACCGGAAGTGTATGAGGATACGCTTGAGATCGGACGAAGATTGGCGGACGAAGGATACCTGGTATTCTGTGGCGGCGGCGCAGGGGTGATGGAAGCTATTGCAAAAGGAGTGCATGATGAGGGAGGAATTGTAGTAGGTGTTCTGAAAGGACAGGATCTAGAAGAAGGAAATAAATATTTAACTGTACCCATAGCAACTGGAATAGGTATCGCAAGAAATGCAATATTGGCTTATAATTGTGATGCAGCAATTGCTATTTCGGGACAATATGGTACCCTCAGCGAGATTGCATATGCTTTCCAGCTGAAAAAACCTGTCATTGGCTATAAAACCTGGGATATTGATTCTGTAGTTTGCGCTGATTCACCTTCAGATGTAGTTATTAAATTAAAGAAGGAATTAAAGAATGTTTAAAATTCGTGTTTTGGTATCGGGTGATGTTCAAGGTGTCTGGTTTCGAATCAGTACACAAGATAAGGCAAATGAACTTGGGCTCACAGGATGGGTTAAAAACCTATTCTCGAATGCAGTGGAAATCGTTGCTGAAGGGGATATGGAGACCCTCGCAGAACTGACTGGATGGCTTCAGACGGGTCCACCCAATGCAAAGGTGAAAAAGGTGAGCATTGAATGGGATGAAATATCTACTAATGAGTTTTCATCCTTTAAAATTCATAAATGAATATTGCACTTTGCCAAGTAAATCCTATCGTTGGTGCCTATAATTATAATCGCGATCTTATATTAAAGTATTATCAGGATTGTATAAAACTAAATTCAGATATAATTGTATTTCCAGAACTTATAATTTCTGGATATCCACCGCAGGACCTTTTATGGGAAGAAGGGTTCGTTGAAGAGAACCTGGTCATCCTTCAGGATATTATTGATCAATCTACAACACCTTTAATTCTTGGATATATTCGAAAAAAAGGGCAACACCTTTATAATTCTGCAGCGGTTTGCTATAATGGACAACTCCAATCATCCTATGATAAAGTACTCCTTCCAACCTATGATATTTTTGATGAAGATCGTTATTTTACCAGTGGAAATGAGCCGGAGATCATCATCATACCTGTCAGTGGTGGTAGTGCCAAAATAGGGGTCCAAATATGTGAAGATCTTTGGGATCATGATTATGACTGTAAAGTTAGTCAGATTCAAAAGCAGAAGGGTGCAGAATTAATCATCAATATATCTGCTTCGCCTTATCAAGAAGGACGGTTGATCAAAAGAAAAGAGCTGATCCATGAAAAAGTCAAAGAAACGGGACTTCCATTTCTTTACTGTAACATGGTTGGTGCACAGGATGAATTGATCTTCGATGGTGAGTCTCTTGCTTTTTCGGCTGAAGGCAATCCTATTGGGCAAGGTCAGGCTTTTCATGAAGATATTGTTTTAGTGGATCTCGGTTCGCTAAATGAAATTGCCTTAAAGATTCAATCACGGGAAGAAAAGATGTACAATGCCCTCTGTTTAGGGGTAAAAGATTATTTTTACAAAACTGGTCATACCGAAGCTGTGCTTGGATTATCAGGTGGAATTGATAGTGCCCTCGTTGCTTCTATTGCCACAGATGCCCTCAGTGCAGAGAATATTCACGGTATCTCCCTGCCGTCTAAATATTCCAGTGATCATAGCCTGTCTGATGCAAAAACACTGGCAGATAATCTGGGTATCGATTATCGAATAATTCCTATCCAGGAATCGGTGGATGGATTGGAAACGGTATTGCATCCTCATTTTTTAGGTCTGGAAGTCAATGTAACAGAAGAAAATCTCCAAGCCCGTGCCCGGGGAAATCTATTGATGGCACTCTCCAATAAATTTGGCTGGCTGGTGTTGTCCACGGGTAATAAGACCGAATTAGCATTGGGCTATTGTACGCTCTATGGTGATATGAGTGGAGGTTTGGCGGTCATTTCGGATTTAAGCAAATCAGATGTATATGCTTTGGCCAGGTGGGTTAATACAAAACATCCTGAACGTATACCGGTGGGCAGTATAACAAAGTCCCCATCGGCAGAGTTGGCTCCTGATCAGGTGGATCCCTTTGATTATGATGTGGTGAGTCCCCTGGTGGATGCCATCGTTGAAGAAAGGAAATCTCCAGAAGAATTAGTTAAAATGGGAGCTGATCAAGAGTTAGTAAATTCACTCTACCAGAAAATTAAAAATAATGAATATAAGCGTCGGCAGGCAGCCCCGGGTCTCAGGGTGTCTTCCAAGGCTTTTGGTACCGGCAGGCGAGTTCCGATTGTGAATCATTATAGAGGTCAATAATATGATAAATCGATTCCCCTTTTTGCTGTTGGTCACTTCTCTATTGTCCCAGGACCCATCGCCAGCCGATTTCTGGAAGGGATATTCGCAGGAAGAAAAGATCGCATTTATCAATGGTGCCTATGGTGCGATCGCTAAATTGAAAGCCCACCATAAAGCGGAAGTCCGTAAACAATTCATCCATGATGATAATTGGGTAGAACCCTATTATATTGAACGGTTTTATGATATAGCAGATGAATACCGTTCGGAAGAAGTTGGTTATAATTTAAAAATTCTTGCAATGCATATGGATGCATTTTACACCAATTCCGATAACCTGAACATCCCTGTCCTTGAAGCTTTACGAGTGGTATCCCTGATGCAGGACGGAGAACAAAAAACAGCAAATGTGCGATTGCTTCGCGCTCAGCAGAAATATAATAAATAGCTAATTTTTAACTTTTTCACTGCAATGTTGTCTATATGGCATAATAGATGTTGGAGCGGTCCATGAATTTCAAAAGAATAATTATTCCGTTAATCCTTTTTGTTTCTATTGGTGTATCAGATGATCATAAAAGAAAACACCGCAAGATCAAAAGGAACAAACATTATCATCCTGTCAAGATTCATCATCCTAGGGTTTCCATGCGACTAAACTGGCATTGGAGTCACTGGAATCATTGGTGGCATGATTGCAGAATCCATGATCGCATTGTAGTTGTGAATCAAGAAAGTGATGACAAAAATAAGAATGCAACTGTCCTTGAGATCATTGAGCAGATTGAAAAAATTGCAGAATTAAAAGAAAAAGGTCTTATTACAGAAAAAGATTACCAAAAGAAAAAGAAAGAACTTTTGAAAAGAATTTGAACTGAAAAATAGGTCATCCTATCACAATAGAAATTAAAAAATTATCCGATTTGGAATTAACTGCTCTGAATGTGTATTCATGGCCTATTTGGTCCTGTGAAATATCTGAATTTCCATGGACGTATAGTGATAGTGAAACATGTTTAATCCTGGAAGGCAAAGTAATTGTTACAACGGATCATGAAGACGTGACCATCAAAGCTGGTGATTTTGTTGTTTTTCCAAAAGGGTTAACCTGTCGTTGGAATGTTCTCCAGCCAATCCGGAAACATTATTCCTTCGGTTAGGCTGATTTTCTCTCTATAAACGGACTCCTTTACTCTGTAGTTTCAGCGGATGAAAACGGGTCATATCCGTAATTTTTGTATTATAGCCCACATTGACCACGGAAAGTCAACCCTGGCTGATCGCCTACTGGAAGAGACTAAAACCTTATCCAAACAGGACATGAAGGACCAGGTTCTGGATAGCATGGACCTGGAACGAGAACGGGGAATTACTATCAAAAGTCATCCGATCCGTATGGAATATAAACACGATGACGGAGTCACCTATATTTTGAATCTCATTGACACACCGGGGCACGTGGATTTCAGTTATGAAGTATCCCGGTCTCTAGCTGCATGCGAGGGTGTACTGCTTCTGGTAGATGCTGCGCAGGGGGTGGAAGCCCAGACCGTGTCCAATACATATCTTGCAGTTGAGAATGATCTCACTGTGATTCCAATTATCAATAAGGTTGATCTGCAATCTGCCATGGTGGATGATGTGAAGATCCAGATTATGGAATTGATCGGGTGTGAAGAAGGGGATATTATAGAAGCCAGTGCAAAAAATGGAATTGGGATACCGGATATATTCAAAGCCATTGTAAACCGTATTGATCCGCCGAAGGATAATATAGATCAAAGATCAAGAGCACTGATTTTTGATTCTATGTATGATAATTACAGGGGTGCTATTCCCTATGTTCGTGTTTTTGATGGTGTGTTAAGGCCAGGTATGACGGCTCAATTTTTTGCCCACGACATAGAATATGAGATTACAGAAACAGGGTACTTTATTATGGAAAAGGTCAAGTCCAGCGAGTTGCGTTCTGGGGATGTAGGGTATATAATGGCCAGTATTAGGGATATGGGCCATATTGAGCCAGGTGATACAATCACAGTGAAAGAGAACAGGGCGGATCAAGCATTATCTGGGTACAAAAAGGTCAAACCTATGGTCTTTTCTGGATTATACCCAGCAGACGCAGATGATTACGATCAACTGCGGCAGGCATTGGAAAAATTAAAGTTAAATGATGCATCGCTGGAATTCACGCCAGAAACAAGTGATGCCCTGGGGTTTGGATTCCGGTGTGGTTTTCTGGGGTTATTGCATATGGAAATCATCCAGGAAAGGCTGGAGCGGGAATTTGATTTGGATCTGGTCACTACAACGCCAAATGTGGTATACCAGGTCCATACTCGTTCTGGGCAGGTCTTAACAGTAGATACGCCTGCTAAGATGCCGGCAACCGGAGACATTGACGATATCCTGGAGCCCATTGTATCCGCTGAAATTCTAACACCAAAAGACTACATTGGAAGTATCATGACCCTGTGCCAGAAAAAACGCGGAGTCTATAGGACGACACATTATCTATCTCCCGAAAAAGCACAACTCCACTATGATCTTCCTTTGGGAGAGATTATTTTTGACTTTTATGATAAATTAAAATCCATTTCCAGCGGCTATGCTTCCTTTGATTATGAATTCAAGGAATTTGAAAAGGCCAGCCTTCAGAAACTGGATATACTGATACACAGTGAACCGGTGGATGCCTTATCTATCATCTGCCACTCTGATAATGCATATCACCGAGGAGTGGCATTGTGCAGCAAATTAAAGGAACTTATTCCCAGGCAGATGTTTGAAGTGGCCATCCAGGCAGCATTGAATAATAGAATTATTGCCAGAACAACGGTCAGGGCACTGAAAAAAAATGTTACCGCAAAATGTTATGGTGGAGATATAACGCGGAAACGAAAACTCTGGGAAAAACAGAAAAAGGGTAAAAAACGGATGAAGATGATCGGTAAAGTTGAGGTACCTCAGGAAGCACTTTTGGCTGTTTTACAGGTAGAGAACGATTGATCTGGACGAGTTCCTACTGGCGGTATACGCGTTCACCTATTTACAGTTTTCTCTTTACCATACCGTTGTTTTTTATATACGAGGTGGGAATTTTTCTCACATCATCCGATGATGTGGTTGCTCTTCGGAATGGAGCAGATGCTCTCATGCGTCAAATTCTTTCCGCTTTCGGGGTGAATGGACTTTACTGGATGGGGGGCGTATTTTTTATGGGCTTTCTTATCGTGTTTCTGATCCAGCGAAAATACTGGGAAGAAATAGAGGTCCACGGTGATTACTTGCTGCTTATGATGGGAGAAAGCCTTATCTGGTCAATTGTCCTGTATTATTTCATGTCCAATGTTCACGTATTGCTTATGAATCCCAACGGGTCAATGCTGGTTCAGCAGGTTACTCTCGCTGTAGGAGCTGGTATTTATGAGGAATTTTTATTTCGTGTCCTACTGATCGCTGGTATAGCGGGGATTCTAGGATTTATACTGCAATGGACTGAAACTATGAAGAAGGGGATGTCCATGATTCTAGCAGCGGGAATATTCTCTTCTTTTCATTTTATAGGTGAATACGGTGATTTTTTCTCCTTTAATGTGTTTATGGTTCGATTTTTAGCCGGCATTGTATTAGGAACCCTGTATTTTATGCGAGGATTTGGAATTACGGCCTGGGCCCATGCTATTTATGATTTAATTGTTCTTACACGAATGACTACCCAATAGGACACTTCCTTTTTAGAAATTTTTAATGATAGACTCAACATTGATTTCCACTGGATGGAGTTCAATAGAAACGACAAATTTGAAACATCTGATTAGTGATAATCGTTTTGCTACTCTAAACCAATACCTATTAAATGGGAACCAGTTGTCTGTGTTAAAGGTTGTAATATCAGCCCATTGACCTGATAGCATTTATTGTTAAAAATGATTCAATTTCTCCCTTACACATAAAAAAGTAAAGTAATGTACCCTATCATATTTGACTTTGGTTTAGTAGACATTTTTGGCTTTCAATTTCGATTGGCTATCTATTCTTTTGGTTTGATGCTGGTGCTGGCATTCTATACCTGTTACTTTTTGTTAAATTATGATTTAAAACGACTGGGATATGACGAAAAACTAGCGTCCGATATCATTTTCTGGGCTGCTGTGGGCGGCATCATTGGATCGAAAGTATATCATGTGCTTGAGAACCTGGAACAGGTCATTTCGTCTCAAAACCCGTTAGGGATGATATTCAGTGGATCTGGATTAGTATTCTTCGGCGGACTATTGGGAGGTATTCTAGCCGTTACAATGGTGTTAAGAAAAAATAACTTATCCTGGCTGGTATTTGCAGATCTGGTGGCACCCTTGCTCATCCTTGGTTACTCCATAGGCAGATTTGGCTGTTTTTTAGTAGGAGATGATTATGGAATTCCTTCAAACTTGCCATGGGCAATAGGATTCCCAAATGGATTGCCGCCAACAACATCCACTGTTTTTGGACTTCAATTTCCCTGGATCGATATTTCAGGTTTCAGTACAGGAGTTTTAACCGTTCATCCCACCCAGGTATATGAAACGTTGGTCTGCGGTGGAATATTCTTCTTTTTATGGAAAAAACGAACAGAAGATGGAGTTCAGGGAAGCCTATTTTTTCTTTATCTCATTCTAGCCGGAATTGAACGTTTTTTTATCGAATTTATTCGCACGAATGAAAAATATTTTCTGGATATTTTTTCAGGAGCCCAGATTATTTCCGTAACCATGATTTGTATTGGATTATATTTTCTGCTTAACCCCCTGACTGAGAGTGTGTCTGATACTCCGTAGAAGTTTCATTTTTATACTCTATTGTACGGGGTTCTGTACGGGACAAGTGAACCTGTCAATAGCTGAGTATCGTCCTTTTCCTGAAAAGATATCACTACTCGATATTGAACCTACCCAGGTCAACTGGTCTATCGCAAATCGATTCCTTTTATTAGACGAAAATAAACGTGAATTGCTGGAACTTGGTCCTTTTGGGGATCTGAATTTAGCTGGTGGTCTGGGTCGGCAAAGGTCGAGATATGGGGAACTGGTTTGGATGGGTATTTCCCCGGAAGGCATCCGGGTGGTTGACCGGCTGGAAAATGAAATCGCCCATCTGGATTATCGATTGAATCCGGTTCAAACAGTAGCACTCGATCAACGAATATTCCCTGAAATGGCAGCCTTGGATCCCTGGGGCAGATTGTTCATGTATTCCCGTACCTATAATGGGATTTATATTTTTGAAAAATCTCATCTTGATAAAGTCCCTTTTATCAGTTTCTCTAAAGAATTTTCTTCCACATTCTGCATGAAGGCCATGGAGATCAATCAGGATGGAGAATTGGCAGTTCTAGGATGCGATGGAATCTTCCACCATTTCAGCCAAAATGGCCAGAGACAAGTGTCGTTTCCTTCTACCATTGAGCAAGCTGAGTTTTTAGTCTCCGTCCGCAGAGATTGGCTTATATTTAACAGGGAAGGCCATGGAATATCTGTTAATTCCCAGGCCCATCTATCAATTCCAGGTTCGAGCGTTCCAGTTATGGATATTGCTTCTATGAACCGGTCCATTGCAGTGCTGTCAAAGGATCATATTCTTATTCTGGATGTCAAATAAGAGAGGGCTGTGTACCAGCCTAGTATTCATTTTGTACTGCAAAGCCCTTGGACAGGTCACTTCTGCAGTTGATACAATATACCATGCTGACACAACCAATACATTTCAGTTAAAGAATCGTTTTATTATCAAGTCGTCCCTGGTAGTACGGGGAGATGGAACATTAATCTTACCCGATAAAATTCAATCCATTGAAGGGAAACTATCTTTGCCTGATACGGTAAAAGTTCACCGATTGATTGTGAGCTATGATTTTCTATCAGGCGGACTACCGGTATCCATAGGTCCGAAGTGGAAATCATTACCAAATCTAAATCTAGCATCCTTTGAAAAGAAGGATGCGGATTTACCAGGTGCAGTTTCATCGCTCCAGAAAAAGTCGAATGTTTTTTCTTCTGGAAGTATGTACAGGCAAATAACCGTGTCACCGCTGGGCGGTTCTGATTTTACCGGCGGGCTCCAGATCCAGCTCAATGGTAAATTATCAAATAACATGAATATCAGTGGCGTATTAACCGATCAGGATCTTCCAATTCAACCAGAAGGTACTACCCGTGAGTTGGATGAACTGGATCAGGTATACCTTACAGTGACTCACCCAAACTATAGGGTCGATGCCGGAGATATCATTTTTAAACATGATGATAAATCCTACAATATCAATAGAAAACTTGTTGGGTTAAAAAATAACTTTAATATTAACCAGTGGTCTGGAACTTCCGTATATGCGGGTTCCAAAGGAAACTTCAGGTCTTTAGAAATCAAAGGGCGTGACGGAGACCAGGGACCTTATCACTTGACAGGTAAAGATGGGAATAGAGATATTGTTGTGTTATCGGGCACAGAAAAAGTCTGGGCAGACGGAAAAGAACTAGTCCGTGGAAAAAATCATGACTACACGATAGATTATTCCCTTGCCGAAATCGTGTTTACACCCAGGGTTCTTATTCATTTTGATACGGATCTATTGTTTGAATACCAGTACTCAGATTTTGAATACCAAAAAGGGTTTACCGGCGGCAGTCTCAGGAATGAATTGGGTGGTCCAGGTTCCTATTCCTTTGGTTTTTTTAAGGAATCGGACCAATATCAACAACAGGATTGGAGTGAGGAAATTCAAGATTCACTATTGATCCTTCAAAGCGGTTCCATCCGGGTCAGTACCGCCATCCAAGATGAAAACGGGGATTATATTCGACAAGGTTCCATATACGTGTATAGTCCTGAAATAATTCCAACGGATTCAATGCGTTATTCCGTCACATTTGAGTTTAACGAAAATGGAGCTTATCAAAGACACATTTCAGATGGGGGACGAATCTATTATGAATTTATTGATGAAAGTGAACGAAATCCTGCACTGGATTATTTCAGTCCCTATAGAATGGTCTATGCTCCAAAAACGCATCAATTTGGATTTTTAAATGGTGAGTACAGGGTCAATGACCGGATCAAAATTTCAGGGCAATTCTCTGGCTCGAAACTGGACCTGAATACAATGAATCAGGGAGATCCAAAGAATGGTGGGTCTTACACGATAGGAATTCAAATGGATTCCATCGAATTTGGTCCAATGAGGATGAGTCTAGAAATAAGGGATTGGAACCGAAGTAACGAATATGCATCTATGGGGAGGGAAAATGATGTCAGGCAGGTCCGGTTCTGGAACCTGGATTCAACAATTTCAAAAGGAATCCAGGAGTCGCTGATTCAATCAGAAATTGTGTTTAACCGAATCGGCACCTCCCAGTTTGAAGTGGCTCGCTTAATCCACGGCAACAGCGACCGTTCCCGGTTGAGATTCAACCAGGAGATTTTCCATAAACGGTTCAAGAATTCCTTTTTTAATTATACAACTGTAAAACAACATAAAAAGTCTTTTTACAGATCGAACGGTCGACTGCAAATCAATACTGGAGGGTATTCACCATTTATTTCAGTCTTAAGCGAAAAAGAATCACATTCAAATCGATTCCAGAAATTAGGAGGGGGGCTTAATGTGAACCTTGGGAAAAGGCAGTTTGATACGGGTGTCGATTTTCGAACAGACGAATTGTACACAGGAACCGGCCCCTGGGTAAATGAATCCGATGATTTTATTGGCTATTTTAATTATCGTTCATTGTCTGAAAGAGGATGGAAACAGAATATTGTATATAAAAAACGGATAAAATCAAGCAGTAGTAATGCGTCGTACGATTATTCATTGATAGATCTAGGCATAGGGTATAACCAGGCGTATAAACCGTTCCAGTGGGAGATCCAGGCCAGGAAAGAAGAATCTTTCTCGGAAGAGCGTGCCATAGTCTATGATTCAGTTGGAGCAGGACTTGGACAGTATCGTTACGACCCTGTATTCAATACCTATATTTCCGATGTGAATGGTGACTTTATTGCCTACAATGTATTGACGGGCAATAGAGAGCCAAATACAGCTGTAGAAGGGTCCCAGAAATTCTCCCTTGACTTAGGACGTATCATTGGATTTCCCGATATATTACTTCGTGCAAACTCACGACAGGAGTTTCGTGGGCAGGAACCAACTTTGGGTTATATCCTACGGCCAGATATACAGGACACTTCTGTATCCCGATCGAATATTTATTCAAGGATGGAGATGATTTTTTCCAGCAATCGCCGCATTTTGACCTGGATTGAAAACCATCGGTCTTTGAACGGGTTGGATCCCAGGGGAAATGATTTAAATCAAAATAATGAGGTTGGGTTGGATCTGGATCAAACACTTTCAAAAACATTTTCAATTCGAAATAAGGGAAAACTTAGTTCACGGTCAATCGAATCCACTGTATCCAGCCTAAGGGATCGAGATATGAAAGGATGGTGGAATGAGGTTCAACTGCAATTCAGACTTAATAATTCCATGGATCTGGATTTCAGTGTTGTGGGCGGCTCAGATGCAGGGAAACAGCAGGGTAAACCATTTTCCGGCAGTGCTTACGGAATGATATTACAGGGCCAATTATTTTTTAATAAAACAGGTCGATTTCAAACAGGGATTCATTTGATCCGTGCTCAGGAAAAAAATGATCTGGGCTATATACCGCCGGAAGCATTAAACGGCTATCCCGTAGGCACTAGTTTCAGAACAAATACTCGGCTGCAATATTTTGTAAATCGCTCTGTGTCTATGGTCTTTACACTGAATACGATTAACGATGACAGGTACAGCAATTTTATCACATTCCAGGGAGAAGTCCGTGCGCATTTTTAGATGGCTGTTTGTTATGGCTGGGCTTGTTTTTACTCAGGATCATTTGATTCATGTCCCATCTATTGATCCAGAAATTGTAGGGGATACGCTGCACTCCATTTTAAAAAAAGAATCGGATCTTACTGTAGAATATCAATTGGAATCTTTTTCAGCCGATACTTCCATGGTTACCTACCAGATCATCAATACATTTAAAGTTGTTGATTCACTGATCCTTTCAGGTGCCAATGATATTCGTCCCAGTGTATTGCAACAGATTGTTCAACCGTACAGGACTGTACCTGCTGGTGAAGAGTTCAGTCAAGTTGGTAAGGAACTCGTTTCACGATATTATTTTTTAAACCATGAGCCCGAATTTCAATTTGGATTGATGCATGATAATACTTTAGGAGCCCTGATTTCTTTTGTACCAGCCTTTGAAAGTCATTTTTCAGGTGTTTTTGGGTTAAACAGGCCAAATAAAAATTGGGAACTCAATGGTGAGATTAATCTGCATTTGGAGAATTTAGCCCGGTCTGCAGATAATTTTGACCTGTACTGGAAACGGACAGACTCTTTATCCCAGGTTATCCAATTGGGCATATCCCTGCCCCATCCATTTAGTTGGAATATAGGAATGGAATGGAAGTATCATCATGAGGTGATTGGTGGTCTGTATACCTTTATTGAAACCAGGTCTCTATTGCACACTTTTATACCGGGATTGCACGGCCTTAAACTGGGATATATTAAAGGCATGACCCGCCCAACAGATAAAGGGGGTGCCACTGGCTATGAACATGTGCGGTATCAGGCATTTTCACTTTCATCCAAACGGGATACACGGAATGATAGGTTAATGCCGTCCCAAGGTGTATATGCACATACAATAATTGATGGGGGATTGCAGGATGGCTCGGGGTTTGTACACAATGAATGTGCATTGCAAACGTATTTTCCTGTGACTGCCAATTTTAATGGTTCAATCAAATGGATTGGAAAAGGAATTCATATGTTTAGTACACCAGTACCCAAAAGCAGGTACGAATGGTTTGGGGGGACAGCGAGTTTGAGAGGGTATCGGGAACAGGAATTTTCCGCACCCCAGTTCCAGGTTGCTTCTTTAGAATTGGGTTATCAAGCTAAGGGTTCAGTACAAACAAAATTGTTTATAGATATGGGTTCAGACCGTTTGAATATATTGGCTACCAACTGGATAGGATATGGTATCGGTTTGTCACAGGTCAATGAACATTCTATAATCAGGGTGGAATATGCTCTTTCAAACCATTCCATATCTAAAGGGAAGCTCCATATAAAATGGATATCCCGTTTGTAGCGACACTAACAAAAAACAAAGTAATTTTAAGAATGGTTCATTCTAGAAAGATGATTACAATCATTGTACTGTTGCTCTCTTGCTCGAATATGGGCTGTGAGATGAAACGGGAAGCCCTGGGCGCTGACAATGAGATACGTGTTATTTGTTCGGATGTAGATAAAGAGAGTATACGTACCTATTTGTCAACAATATTTACTGATACTCTTTTCACACCTGAACCGGAACCTTATTATCATTTAAAATTCTCTGATCCTGAGACCTACACTAAATTAAAATCTCAGTCCCAGGTTGTTGTGGCAGCCATAAATCGGGATTCGAAAAATCCAGGATTCCAATTGGTGAAAAAGATGCTCTCGCCTGATCAGTTCCATTTCACTGAAACGGAGGATCCTGTGATTTTGGCCAAGGATGTGCATGCAAAGAAACAGTTATTTATGGTCATCAATGCTGTTTCAGTTGAGCAATTAATGTCTACAATAGATTCCAGGAAAAATTTGATCAGAAAACAGTTCCATGATCAATTTGTTGATCGTCAAAGCAGGTATATTTTTGGCGATGACCGCAATAAAACCCTGGAAGATTCATTAAATCAAGCATTGGGATGGACCTTAAAAATACCCTGGGGATGGGAGATGATTAAAATACGATCCGATTCAAATTTTGTGTGGCTTGGGAAAGAAATGCCCTTTCAGTGGATTGGGATTGGGTGGGCCGATGGAAACCTGGTGAACGATGACCTGTCCGTAGGTGAATATATTTGGACATGGCCGGCGAAGAATTATGGGTATATTCAGTTTAATGATTACAAGTTTGAGTTAGCCAAAATGCCCTACAACGATTATTTTGCCTGGAGAGCACAGGGTATATGGGAGACCACTAATATTAAAGAATCCAAGGGCGGGCCCTTCAGATCCTACGTGTTTTACGATGAACAGAGTGATAAAACCTTTCATTTGAATTATCTTATCCATCATCCTGGTAATGATAAATCTATTTTTATGAGGCAATTGGATTTGATTGTGAAATCATTTACCATAGATCATTCATGAGAGTATTGATCACCGGCGCATTTGGTCAGTTAGGTTTTGCTCTATCCAAGACCCTGTCTGAGAAATATGATATTATGCAAACCGACATTCTTATTCCACCCGGCCAGACTGGAATTAGACTGAATATCCAGAACCAGGTCTATTTAAAGGAAGTTATTGAATCTACATTTCCAGATCTTATCATTAATTTAGCTGCAATGACCCATGTGGATGGGTGCGAGTTGAACCCTGAACTTGCCAGGGAAATCAATATAGCCGGGGTTCAGCATCTCTGCGACACTTTCAATGGTAAAATCATTCATATGTCCACAGATTATGTTTTTGATGGGAAGAATGGGCCCTATTCAGAAGATGACCGTGTCTGTCCAATCTCGGTTTACGGGGAAACAAAACTTGCATCAGAGCGTATTCTTTTGAACCATGATCCTGATCACCTGGTGATCCGGGGTAATGTTCTTTATGATGAATCACCCTTTACAAAAGCAAGTTTTCTTAACTGGGTGGTCAATTCCTTGCGGGATAATCAGGAAATCCGTGTAGTGGATGACCAGTTTAACAACCCAACTTGGACCGGCTCTATGGCGGATATTATTGAACTTTGTATCCAAAATGGCGTTTCAGGGGTTTTCCATTGGGGGGATTCAGATCATTTAAACCGGTTTGATTTTGCCAAGATGATCGCAGAAAAATATGAATTAAAGTCATCCTTGATTAAACCGATCTCAACAGAAGAACTAGGCCAGGTGGCTCAAAGACCTTTGAAATCCGGACTGGTTACAGATAAGCTGGTCGAGCGTCTTAATGTGGTTCCACCTACCATTGATGACTGTTTAAATGCGATCCTGGGAAAACAACCGGAATGAAAACATTAGTTATATCACCCACCTATAATGAACGGAAGAATATCCAAAGCCTGGTTGAACAGGTTTTGGGGCCAAATCCAGATTATCATTTGCTGGTCGTGGATGACAACTCTCCTGATAAAACGGCAGAAAAGGTCAAAGAACTCCAGCAACTGTATCCAAATTTGCACCTGGAAGAACGTCCCGGGAAAGCGGGATTGGGTACAGCGTACCTTTTTGGGTTTCAATGGGCTTTGGATCGACACTTTGAAGCAATCGTTCAAATGGATGCAGATCTTTCCCATGACCCGAAGGACGTGCCAAGGCTTGTTGCTGAGCTGGAGAACCATGATTTAGTGATAGGTAGCAGGTATGTGGAGGGGGTGAGTGTTGTGAATTGGCCAATACGACGGCTGATCTTGAGTTATAGTGCGAATTTGTATTCAAGAATTATTACAGGCATGCCGATCAACGATGCGACTGGCGGGTTCAAGGCCTGGCGCGGTTCTTTACTTGATACCATACGCCTGGAAAAGGTTAGGTCGCAGGGATATTCCTTTCAGATCGAGATGAACTTTCGTGCCTGGCGCCTTGAAGCTAGCATCAAGGAAGAGACTATTATTTTTGTGGACAGGACCATAGGGGAATCCAAAATGTCAAAGTCCATCATGTACGAAGCGATCTGGATGGTATGGCGTCTTCGTATCTGGAAATTGTTCGGCTGGATCTAATCCTTTTATGGACGTTTCTGTCTGTATTGTCAATCTGAATGCTAAACAGCATTTAGCCTCCTGCCTGAATTTGCTCCCGGAATCCTTAGGCTCTTGCTCTTATGAGGTGATCATTGTAGATAATCACTCCCAGGATGGATCCCAGGAATTTATTCAGCAAGAGTATCCAGGGTTCCATTTATTGATCAACCATCGAAATGAAGGTTATACGCAAGCGATAAATTCTGCAATACGAGTAAGCAGGGGAGACTATTTAGCAGTGCTTAATCCTGATTCTGAACCAGGTCCAAACTCCATTTTCACATTAATAGAATTTTTAAAAATGAACGAGAACATTGGAATTGTGGGACCTAAAGTTATTGCCAGTGACGGATCCTTCCAGCGTTCCTGCAGACGGGGGGTAGCCCGACCTGCAGCCGTGTTTTCATATTTTCTCGGTCTTGCAAAACGATATCCTAATGATCAAAGATTTACGGGATATCATTTAAATCACCTGGACGAAAATGAGATCAATGAAGTAAGCGGTGTCTCCGGTTCCTGTATGGTAATTCGAAGGAAGACTTTAAAGGATATCGGGTATTTTGATGAACAATTCTTTGCCTACCAGGAAGATTCGGATTATTGTCTGAGAGCGAAAGAAAGAGGCTGGAAAGTATATTACAATCCCCATTCGATCGTAAAGCACAGGGGCGGAATGGGGGGAGCCAATTCAGTACCCATGAAAGCTATATTTGAATGGCATCGTTCCTATTACAAATATTATTTTAAACATTTTGCTGATGATTATTCAATGATCTTCAATATTTTCTATTCCATAGCAATGGTGGGAAAATTAATCTTTGCTGAAGGAAAATACCTGATTAAACAATAAATGGAACAGTTTCAACAATTAGATTATGTGATGTTGATTTTGCTGGTGAGCATAATCCTTTCAGTTATTTTATCCTGGTTTAGTCTAAGGATAGCTCCCGATGTGGGGCTTATGGATATCCCGGGCAGTGCAGACCATAAAAATCACACCAGTTCTGTCCCGTTGACTGGTGGTGTTGTGCTTATAGATACGATGATTGTTATGATGTTGATCACTGGGTTGTGGAAGACACCGGATGTATGGGCAATTTTAGTTGCCGGGCTGACCATCGGTGTCTTTGGACTTTTGGATGATTTTATTCATCTATCACCAACCAAAAAATTGATCGGGCAGCTGGTCGGGTCAGTTATACTAATCTACCTTGGGGTACAGGTTAATATTTTTGATTCACCTGAATTTTTTTACAGAACAGAATCAACCCTTGATATGTGGCTTAACCTGGGGTTTACTGTTTTATGGCTGGTGACTTTGACCAATGCATTTAATTTTATTGACAGTTCCGATGGATTGGCTGTAGGTCTCAGCGGTCTGTCCGCAGCATTTTTTCTGGTGATATCTTTAACAACGGGCCAGACAACACTTATATTTTTTTGTGCCATACTGCTTGGTATTTGCATCGGGCTCTATTTTTTTAACTCCCATCCCGCCAGCCTTTTTCTAGGAGATTCGGGCGCCCAGACCCTTGGATTTTTAATGGCAGCTATAGCCATTATTTATAATCCAAATACTGGAATTCAGTCCTCCACATGGTTTGTGCCAATATTAATATTTTACGTACCCTTATTTGACTTGATGCTTGTTGTGATCTCCCGCTTAAGACGAAACAAGAGAATACACAAAGCTTCACGGGATCATACCTATCATCGGCTGGCGGACAGGGGAATTCCCATCCATCATTCCGTGTTGATCATGCACGGCGTTTCACTCATCATGAGCATGGTCGGTTATTTGTGTCTAAATTTGCCTATCCTTTTTGCAAATATTGTATTCTGCCTGGCTTTATCCCTGGGAGTTGCAGCCTTTTTAGAACTGGATAAAGACTATCCATAATTACCATGTCCAATTATTATCTCGATTTTGAAAAACCGATCAAGGAAATAGACGAGCATATCCTTGGTCTGGAGGCTGGAAAAGATCTCAGTAAGGATGATTTGCGGACCCTGGCACAATTAAAAGAAGAAAGGGCAGCTTTGATTCAAGAAATTTATTCTGGTTTATCGCGCTGGCAGCGTATACAGCTGGCCCGTCACCCTGATCGTCCCTATTCGCTGGATTATATACACCATTTTGCACCGGATTTTATTGAATTGCATGGTGACAGGCATTACATGGACGATCCAGCCGTTGTGACCGGATTAGGCCATTTAGACCATCGTAAGATTGCCTGGATCGGTCAGCAGAAGGGCCGAAACACCAAGGAGAACCTGCACCGCAACTTTGGCATGATGCGTCCAGAAGGGTACCGTAAGGCGATTCGGGTTATGAAACTGGCCGAAAAATTTGGTTTGCCCGTTGTCACGTTCATGGATACCATCGGCGCCTATCCAGGTATCGGCGCTGAAGAACGGGGTCAGGGAGAAGCCATCGCAAGAAACCTGCTGGAGATGTCAGCTTTAAAGACCCCAATTTTAGGTGCAGTAATCGGTGAGGGAGCCAGTGGCGGTGCTTTGGGAATTGGAGTCTGCGACAGGATGCTGATGATGGAAAATACCTGGTATTCGGTCATCAGTCCAGAAGGATGCGCATCTATTCTTTTTCGGGATGCAAAACGTGCGGAAGATGCTGCTGAAGCTTTAAAACCCATTCCCACTGATCTAGAAGAGATGGGTATCTGCGACAGAATAGTTGCAGAACCCAACGGCGGAGCCCACCGGGATTTTGAAGCATCTGCAAACGCTCTTAAGTCTGCATTGGTCGATGAACTAGATAAATTATCCAAGGTAAAACCGGATGAATTCCTGGAAAACAGGATCCAGAAATACGATACACTTGGATATTTTGAAGAAACTACATGATCCAATTCGACCATAGGGTTAAGGTGTTCTATAAAGACGTAGATCAAATGGGGATTGTCTATTATTCCCGGTATTTTGAATTCTTTGAAGAAGCCCGCACAGAATTATTAGACTCAATCGGGTTGGATGTTACCACAATTGAAAATGAAGGGATTCTATTACCCGTGATTACGAGTCATTGTGATTATAGAAAGGGTGCAGTTTTTGAACAGTCGTTAATTGTTGAAACATTTATTTCAGACATTCCAAAAGCAAAATTAAAGATTCATTACTCTGTTCGCCCCCAAAGCTCTGATCAGGTATTAGTGACAGGGTATACTGTACACGCTTTTATAAAAAAAACGGGTCGTCCAGCCCGGATTCCAGATTTTATTTTAACAACAATTAAACAACACTTTATAAAATAACTCCGGTTAGATATTTATTTTAATCCATATTGATCATTTATTAATCAAATAGACAGCTACTATTCCCAAGGTTCCACCCATTAAAGTCGATAATAGCAGGGGCTCATTTAAGAAATACATTGCAAACCCCATGGCAGTTACCGGGACCATAAAAATATAAGCGCTGGCTCGCTTAGGCCCTAGTTTAACGGATGCCTGAAAATAAATTGAGGTTCCAAAGGCCATGGCTACTACTGCTAATAGAATCAGATTCAACCAGAAAATCCAACCAAAGGTAATTAATCTTAACAGGGGTTCATTGATTGCTAAGGGTAGGCTGAAAACAAAGGCTAAAGTAAAACTCCAGAAGCTATAAGTGATAAACGGAACTATGTTTTTTGATTTAGATGTAATTATGGTAACAGAGACCCACGAGAGTGAAGCCATGAGAAAATAAAGATTCCCAGATTGCAATAACAGATCAAGATCCAGTTCCCAGATCCGAATGATACATCCGCCCCCTGCCAATCCCAGGACAAGACCTAACCAATCCTTTTTAAAGAGCACCCCGCCGAATAGTAAGCCAGAGAATAGTGCCGTCAGGATAGGGTTCAAGGTTGTAACCAGCACACCGCCCGCTCCTGCGAATCCAATCTGTGTACCTCTAAAATAAAAATAGTTGTATGAAACCATGCATAAAGCATTGGCTGCTATAAAACGAATACTGCCTCGAGATATTTTATAGGAATTCCCAGACCACCAGACGATGGGAGCAAAGGAGAGTGTTGCGAAAAAAAATCTCCAGACCATTATTAGCTGTGCATTCCCATATTCTCCCAGGATTTTTGCATTGGTCCAGGACAACCCCCAGGTAACCATGGCCAGCACCATGAGGATGGTTAATCTTAATTCCTTTCCCTGTGGCATGGGGCAATTTAATTACATTCTAAATACAGGAAATTTTGGATCAGGGGCAGGATTGTTTTTTATTGCTTGAAATGCTTGGAGCAGAACTTTTCTTGTATTATCAGGTCTGATGACACCGTCGTCCCAAAGGCGTGCACTGGCATAAAATGGATGACCTTCTTTTCCATATTTTTTTAAAATTGGTTTTCTCAATTCACCCAGTTCTTCAGCCGTTATCACTTTGCCTGCTGCCTTCAACTGATCCGATTTCACTGTAGCCATTACATCCGCCGCCTGATCTCCGCCCATGACGGAGATCCGTGCATTGGGCCACATCCAGAGGAAACGGGGTTGGTAGGCACGACCGCTCATAGCGTAATTTCCAGCACCAAAACTGCCTCCGATTATGACTGTCAATTTTGGTACATTTGCTGTAGCGACAGCCTGTACCATTTTAGCTCCGTCTTTGGCGATACCGCCTGCTTCAGCTTTCTTGCCTACCATAAAACCGGTAATATTCTGCAGGAATAGAAGAGAAATTTTTCGCTGACAGCATAATTCAACAAAATGGGCACCTTTCAATGCGGTTTCACTGAAAAGAACACCATTATTTGCTATGATGCCAACGGATTCCCCGCCGATTTTTGCAAAACCTGTCACAAGTGTTTTTCCGTAATCCGCTTTGAATTCTTCAAAGTTGGAGCCGTCTACAATTCGTGCAATCACTTCGTGGACATCAAAGGGTGTGCGGTGGCTTTTTGTCAGGATACCCAACAGTTCATCTGGGTTATACACAGGCTCATCAAAGCCTGTATTCATTAAGGATGGATCCGGCAAATGGTCTATTATTCCACGAATTTTTTCAATGGCATCATGGTCATTTTCAGCAAAATGATCCGCGACACCACTGAATCGCGTATGCAGTTTTGCACCGCCCAATTCTTCCGGGGTGGCTGTTTCACCAATAGCAGCTTTTACAAGGGGCGGGCCTCCTAAGAAGATTGTGCCCGTTTTATTAACAATGATCGCCTCATCGCTCATAGCTGGGACATAAGCACCGCCAGCTGTACAGGATCCCATTACGGCTGCAAATTGGGGGATGCCTTCAGCACTCATCCGTGCCTGGTTATAAAATATTCTTCCGAAATGATCCCGGTCAGGAAATACTTCATCCTGCTTAGGTAGAAAGGCTCCGCCGCTATCCACCAGGTAAATACAGGGTAGCCGGTTTTCCAGAGCAATTTCCTGGGCTCTCAAGTGTTTTTTTACTGTAAGTGGGTAATAGGTACCCCCTTTAACCGTAGCATCATTTGCCACCACTATACAGGAATGGTCATGCACCGTTGCAATACCAGTGATGATTCCTGCAGCCGGAACATAATCCTCGTACACTTCATGTGCAGCTAATTCAGAAAATTCAAGAAAGTCGGATCCAGAATCCTTTAGTTTATCTATCCGTTCCCTTGCTGTCATTTTTCCCCGCTTTTTATGTTTTTCAATCCGATGGGGAGGACCCATTTCACGCACTTTATCTATTACGCTGATTAATTCATCCGATAAAGCTTTATGATAGGAATAGTTGGTTTGGAATTTTTCTGAAGATGAATCGATTTTTGTCTCAATTCTCGGCATGGGTCAGTGACTCCTTGGCTACAATGGACTGAATCAAGTTAGATGCTTCATCCAGTTTAGATTTATTAATACCTGTCTCAATACCCAGCGATTCGCATAATGCCACAACCTTTTCTGATGCAATATTTCCGGTCGCACCTTCTGCGTAGGGGCAACCGCCCATGCCGCCAGTTGAACTGTCGAATGTTGCAATATCAAACTCCATCCCGGCCTTGATATTGGCTGCAGCCATACCAAAAGTGTCGTGCATATGAAGGGCAAAATAAGAGGGCTCCCATTTCTTTAATATTGATTCCAGCGTATACCGAACTTCCTCAGTTGTAGCTTTACCGATTGTGTCCCCCAGCGAAATTTCCTGGATGCCCAAATCCAGTAATTTGGCGATAACTTCTGACACAGCATTAATCGGTATACTGCCTTCATAGGGACAATGCCAAACCGTTGAAATATAACCTCGGATTCGAAGTCCATGATCTTCCCACACATGCTTCATTTTGTGGAATCTTTGTATAGATTCATCCATAGTACATTGGGTATTCTTTTGAGAGAATGTATTACTGGCTGCGGTGAAAACGGCAATGGAACTATAATTGGAATGAATGGCATTATGAAGGCCACGGAGATTGGGAACCAGGGCCGTATACATTATATTAGAATCAAGATTGATTGAACGTGAGACATCCTGTGCATCTGCCAACTGAGGAATCCGTCTGGGCGAGACAAAACTGGTAACTTCAATCTCTGGAAAACCACATTGGGTTAAAAGGTCTATATAACGGACTTTGTCATCGGTTGCTATTGGGACGGGTATGTTTTGAAGCCCGTCACGGGGTCCAACTTCAACAAGTTTTACGGATTCCGGTAAAGACATGGTGGTTGATATTAAAACCTTCTTAGGTGTTCAGTATAAGGCGCTCAATTTAGGTCTTTTTAAATAAGAAAATTTTGTAAACAAAAAAGGAAAATTGTACTTTTTCCAGAACTAAGTATTAATAATAATATTTTCGGTTATCTATAATATCCGCCTTGTCTTTCAAACCATCCAGCCAGGCCTGGAAATACTGACCTTGCTTCCGATTGAAAATGTTTTTTCGAAGTAATTCTTTTTGTGCTTCAAATTCTGTTGAGTCAAAATCGGCCACCTCAATCAGTTGAATGATAGCGTGCCCACGGTTCGTTTCCAAAGGGCCTAAAATTTCACCCGGTTCTGCCTGCAGGAGTGCGCCGTTAACGTGATTGCTCCTGCCTATGGATGTAAATCCCTGAAACAGTGTTTTAGATTCATTCTTAAACCCATCCAGATCATTTTCTTCTTCAACCAGTTCTTCAAGTGTCATATTTCTGCTGGAAAGTTTAATCAGCAATTTGTTGGCCTCTTCCAAGGTGCCTGTTTTTACCTTAGCTGTTGTTAAGGAACTTGTTATCTGCGCTACCACTTCTTCCAAAGGCTTAAATCCGGGAGATACAATGGAATCAAGTGTGCAAACAGCAAAATACTGATCATTTTCTAAAATGTCTGAAACAGAGTTCAATTCGCTGTTGAAGGCATACCGTACTGCAGATCTAAGGCCGCCCAGCCCTTTGATTGAGAATCCAGAATTAGCCAATTTTTCATGGCTTTCGGTTTCAAGGCTATGGTCAGAGACAGCCTGATCAAAGCCATTATCCTGAGCGTCATAACTGAACAGGGTTGCATTCCGTTTCATATTTGCCAGGGTGGTGGGACTTATTTCTATCTTTATTAGAATATGGGACGTCAGAATTTCCTGGTCTCCAGCTTCATCCGTACGGTTGTCCCTTACATAAATGACATGATATCCAAATGTGGAAGCGACAGGGCCAACAATCTCATTTTTTACAGCACTGAATGCAGCGTCTTCAAATGGTTTTACCATGCGCCCTTTTTTGAACCAGCCAAGATCCCCACCTTTTGTACCCTGATTGCCTGGGTCCATGGTGAATTCATTGGCCAGAGCTGAGAAATCTTCCCCTGATTCTGCTCTTTCAGCCAGCTCTTTAGCCATGTTTTCCGCAGCAGTCGAATCGTCATTGGAAGGGACTTTTTTCCATGAAACGTAGGTAATAGAGCGCAATTCGTCATGACTGAAAATGTTCTTGGTCCGTTCATATTCATCCTGAATTTCCTGTTGGGTTGGCTCTGATTCTTCCGCGGCAACTCGAGTAGTAGTGATATGTGCCCCTGTCACGGTAAACTCGGTGTTGCGTTTAATGAATTCGTTCATCACATCCCGATCCATGATGATAATGCTTTCATCCAGCATTTTCTGCAATTTGTAATTAGGGATAAAGGTGGTTTTCATAAACGATTCAATGGGGTTCCATTCATTCCCCTGGGGATTTGCGAGAGCTTCACGATATTTATCCCAATCGAAGGCATCCTCTGTCCGGAAGCTTGGATTCTGCTGCAGAAAAGGGGGTGGATTATTTTCCAGGTGATAGATGACTTCTTCATCAGAAGCTGTGATTTTAAGCCGTTTTACTTCCTGGGCAACTAAGACATCCTGGACAAGATTATCCCAGGCCGTATTTCGGGCACGCTGAATCTGAAAATCATTAATATTCTGCCCACTCGTACGGGCATTTTCAATCTGCTGGTTTACCAGATTATTGAATCTTTCAGGTGCAATATTTTCCCCATTAATACGGGCAATAGTGGTTTGGGGATTCACGTTTCCAACCAATTGATCCAGTATATTTGCTCCGCCCACCAGACCGCCAATGGTCATGCTCAGCAGGAACATAGCCAGCAATCCCCATAATACAACATGCATTTTTTCACGCATGGATGTCATTAATGCCATACAATACCCTTCATAAGGTCAAAATTAATAAATGTGGAAAGATTACCTTAAAAAAATAGCGGGCGAATTTATGCTAGGGTAATTGATGAAACAATGAACAAGACGGATATAACTTATGCTCCTGATTATGACTGAATGTCAATCCATTTTTATTACCCGATATGGTTCCCCCGATGTATTGAAGTTCGGACCCGCATCTATCCCTGAACCAGCACCAGGTGAGGTCCAGATAAACATAAAATATGCGGGCATCAATTTTGCAGATACCATGAGCAGGATGGGCCTATATCCAACCCGTTTAAACCCTCCCTATGTTCCTGGAATGGAAATTGCTGGAACTGTTTCTGCCGCGGGAGACAATGCCCCAAGCACCATGATCGGACAAGTGGTGGTAGGAATATGTACGTCGGGAGGATATTCCAACTATGTGAATGTCCCGGCAGGGCAACTGTTTATTATTGACCCCAAATGGCTGGATGTTGCAGCAGCCATACCGGTGAATTATTTAACGGCCTATTTCATGATGATTCACCAGGGAAACCTGCGAGAAAATGAAACCATATTGATCCACGGAATCGGCGGTGGTGTGGGAATCGCTGCCCTGCAGATCGCCAAAAGAATTGGTGCCAGGATCATTGGCACCGCATCAGGCATGAAACATAAACAGTTGAGGGATTTTGGTATTGAAGATTTAATTGATTACCGGACCGAAGATTTTAGAAAGAGAGTTCTTGAGATCACTGAGAACAGGGGAGTAGACCTGGTCCTGGATTCCCTGGGTGGAAAAGCGCTGGCCAGCAGTTATGCCTGTTTATCAGAATTTGGACGCGTTGCTGTTTATGGCTTCTCCTCTGCGGCAAAGGGACTGCGAAGAAATTACCTGAAAATCCTGCCGGAATACTTTGGGATGCCCAACTTTAAGCCAACCAACCTGATGATGAAAAACAAAGGAGCCTTTGGGTTTCATTTAGGTATGATACGCCATCGGAAAGATTTGATACGGGACTATGGAAATATTCTTTTCCAATGGCTGGAAGAGGGTACAATTTCTCCTGTAATTGATACTGTGTTCACACTTGAAAAGGCTGCTGCTGCCCACCGGTATATTGCAGACAGGAAAAATTTTGGAAAAGTGCTGTTATCTCCTGAATCATGAGCTTTACTGACCTTGAGCATGAGATTATTGGGTGTAGAAAATGTGAGCGGCTGGTGGCTTTCAGAGAGAAGGTCGCCCTGGAAAAAAGGAAATCATTCATGGATTGGGATTACTGGGGCAAGGCCGTTCCAGGCTATGGAAACCCCAACGCCAGGATGATGATCTTAGGTCTGGCCCCGGCTGCCCATGGCGGGAACAGGACAGGGCGGGTATTTACCGGTGATAAATCGGCGGATTTTCTATTCAAATGTCTCCATCACGTCGGGCTGGCAAACCAGCCAAATTCTGATCACCGAAACGATGGTCTCAGGCTGGATGGCTATATCACCCCTGCAGTAAAGTGCGTTCCGCCGGGAGATAAACCCACTGCTGAAGAAAAAGACAATTGTGAGCCCTTTTTAGCTGAAGAGTTTAACCTATTGAACCGCCTGAAGGTCGTATTGGGCTTAGGCAAGATTGGTTTTGATTCCTGTTTAAAATTTGTACGAAAGACACATCCTTTTAAGATGAAGGATTATAAATTTGGCCATGGTGTCCGCTATGAATTACCCAATGGACTTACGTTGTTTGGTGCGTTTCATCCCAGTCCACGGAATGTGAATACAGGAAGGCTGAGTTTTGAAATGATGGTACACTTTCTTGAAAAAGTAAAAAAGGAATTAGAGTGATCCGGTTTTTATTGAGCCTTTTTCTTTTGATGGTTAAGCCCCTTTACGGTGTGTGGCTTACCTATGAAGAAGCTGTCCTGAATTCGCCCTTTAAAACAGCATCGTTAGGGTGGACGATCCCAGTTCCAAATGAAGATGCCTATCTCATCCAGGGAAAAGGTGATAATTGGAAACTATGGTATAAAGTATCTTTATTGGAAATGGATACAACGGTCTTTCTAGATAGCACAGCATTGAACTGGCAGGGTGATGATCTGCACATCAGTAAACTTACTTTTGCAAAATCGGGAACTAAACTTTTACTCCGGACAGATTCAAAGAAAATCTGGCGCTATTCCCATTTCAGTACTTATTACGTTTATGATCTTGATGCTGATCAATTGATGAAGGTGAGTGAAAACAATACCCATTTAAGAAATGTAAAATTTTCCCCGGATGGTGAACGTATTGCCTATGTAAGAAAAGATAATAATCTATACATGTTCGATTTTACCCGGGGTCGTGAACGGCAACTAACAACCACCGGTTCTGAAACCATATCCAATGGTCATTTTGGATGGCTTTACGAGGAGGAATTAACCGGGTATGATGGGTACCGCTGGTCTCCAAATGGTGAATCCATTGCTTTTTGGGAAGAGGATGAGTCCAGGGTTCCCGAATTCACCATGATCAATGAATTGGGCCAGTATCCCACCGTTCAGACCATACGCTACCCAAAGGCAGGGGAAACAAACCCAACATTAAAAATTGGGATCATTCGTATTAAAGGTGCAGGCAGGAAATGGGTGGACCAGGGGTATACCGATAATGATTATTTACCCTGGATGGAATGGGTGAATAAAGATAAGGTCGCTTATTTAAAAATGGACCGTAAACAGAAGAACTGGGATCTAATGATCGCAGACCGGGCAACCGGAAGGTCTCTTAAAGTTTTATCGGAATCGGATCCTGAAGGCTGGCTTGAAAACCATGGACAGATCCGGTTTTTGAATGATGGAAAGATCGTATGGATTTCAGAAAATTCGGGCTACAAACATATCTGGATGTCTAAACATTCAGGTTCACGGACCTGGCCTGTCACGGAAGGACAATGGGAAGCATCCAGTATAGTCCATATCGATGAAGAGAATGAATTGCTTTATTTCATGGCGAACAAAGAATCTGTTTTTGAAAGACGATTCTATTCCGTCCGTTTTGACGGGACGGAACTCACCCTTTTAACGCCAGAAGCAGGGAATCACAGGATCCAGGTAACTGGATCAAAAACATATTTTATTGATACATATTCAAGTTTAGACAGACCCCGGACCCTACTTTTGAAAGATATGAAAACCGGTACCCTGATAAGGGTGATGGCTGAAACAGACCGTCAACAGTTTATTGACTATGAATGGTCCACGCCTAAAATTGTTCATTTTCCAACTGGAGACGGTACGGAACAATTGGACGGAATTATTACGCTGCCTCCTGATTATACCCCTGATAAAAAATATCCTGTGATCATATACGGCTATGGGATGCCGGGAACCCAGATCGTCTGGAACCGCTGGGGAGGGACCTGGAATCAATTCCTGGCACAGCAGGGTTATATACTATTCTCCATGGATACCCGGGGCATGAGCGGCCGGGGTGAAGCCTTCAAAAACCTGAGCTATGGCGATATGTCAAGATACCTGGCTAAAGACCAGGTTGCGGGCATCAATTACCTGGTGAATGAAGGCTATGCGGACCCGGACCGAATCGGGGCCTGGGGCTGGAGCGGCGGCGGGTATTTTACCTGCCTGATGCTGACCCGGAACGGGAAATACTTTAAAGCGGGTGTTTCTGTGGCCCCCTGTACGGATTTTCGACTCTATGATACAGCATATACAGAACGCTCCATGGGGCTACCCCAGGAAAACGGTCCAGGATATGATTCAACCAGCACAATCTCCTGGATGAATCGAATGGAGGGAAGCATTCTTCTGATGCATGGCACGGAGGATGATAATGTTCATGCCCAGCACACGACCCATTTCGTCCAGGCCGCGCTGAAAGCAGGCAAGGATGTTGAATGGTTCAAGTATCCAGGGCGCAATCATGGAATTTATGGCGGAGGCGCCCATGAACATCTCTATAAGAAGATGATCGAGTTTTTTAAAGAAAAGCTTTAAATATTACTATTATTATATTTATAGATTTAATAAAATAAATTGATTTCATTGGAACAGGGGTTCAGTTAAATTTAATTTTATGCCTGATTTTGATTGCACTTTATAGCAAACTCTTACAAATTCAAATATTATGAAGATGAAAAAAGTACTAGCACTGGTGGTATTGTCTCTATGTACAACTGCCACAGCCCAGACCTATAAAAATGTACGTGCCAAACAGGATGGTTTATCCATCATGGTTCAGTATGATATGGCAGGTGAATTATTTCGCGGTGATGGGGTAGCCTTAACCTATTCCCTGGACAACGGTAGAACCTATTCTGCTATTCACGACGCGGAAGGTGACCTTGGTGCCAATGTCCTTCCAGGAAAGAGTAACGAAATCAACTGGCTGCTTATTGACAAGGATTTTATTATTGGGAAAATCATTAAGTTTCGCCTGGTGACTCTTCCTGAAGGCATGATCTATGTGGATAGCGGTGAATTCACACGCACCAGCAATACAGATAAAAAAACAGAGCAATCTGAGCATGCAGTGCAACTGGGCAGTTTCCTGATGGATAAAACGGAAGTGACCCAGAGAGAATACAGGCATGTAATGGGTAAATATGCTTCCGATTATACGGGCTGTATGGAATGCCCGGTTGAAAATGTATCCTGGTTTGATGCAACTGCGTATGCGCGAAAAGTTGGCAAACGATTACCAACAGAGGCAGAATGGGAATATGCAGCTCAGGGCGGTGCCTATGCCCGGACATCCCAATTGTATTCTGGTTCAAATGATATTGAAGACGTAGCCTGGTTCCTGGCCAATACTGAAAGCAAACAGCCTGTAGGTAAGAAACAGCCTAATGCATTGGGTCTCTATGATATGAGTGGAAATGTCTGGGAATGGTGTGCTGACTGGTATCACGATGATTATTTTCAGATCGCGGATAAAAGCGATCCAAAAGGACCTGAATACGGCACGGAAAAAGTTGTCCGCGGTGGATCATGGTTCAGTAATGATGTTTTCTGTACTGTCAACCGTCGGTATAAACTAAAACCGGATTACCGAGATACGAATTTTGGTTTTCGTTGTGTTAAGGATCTTTAAAGGATAGCAGGATTTAAAATCATGATTATGAATAAAATTATACCTACATTACTATTTATCATACTATTGCTGTCTGCTGCAGGCTGTGGTGGTACAGCAAAACCCCAGGTTCCCGCCCATGCAGTTAAAAAGAAAGAACAGATAGGGGCAACAGTAAAGGTAGATGAAAAGCTGACCAAGAAAACAGTCTTGGCAGAAACAAAATCTGCCAGAAAAACACCAAAGCAACAAACCGCTGCAGTTCCAAAAACAACCACCGGAAACTCGGTAAAGGAACAAACCGTTGCAACTGCAAAGGCCACAACCAAAGAGAAAACGACCAGTAAAAAAACAGATCCGCTCAAGGATAATCCTTACAGCAATTCTATACGGGTCAAGACCATTTATGAGCTGGCAGCAGAAACGAAACCAATCCTTTTTCTAAACCACGATGAATTTGAAACGGCAGATGAATACAAAGTACGAGTTTCGGAGCAGGTTAAACTGATGAAAGAGATCGTCATGATGACTTCCCAGAAAATGGACATTAAAAAAGCCCAGAGGATCCAGGTCGCAAAGGAAAAAGAGTTCAGATCAAAGACGATCATAGAGAACATAATGGCTGAATCTGCATCTCCAGTTGAATTTACTCCCGAGGATATCGGTCGCTACAATCCAGAACAGGAAACTTTTCCTGTTATTCTACATCAGACCCAGTACCAGATCTCAGTCCCCAGGGAAGAGGCTAGAACGTTTAAGGCAAATTTTAAATCTGTAAAGATCAAAGGCATCAAGCAGTTAAAGCCACAATATGACGTTAAGATCACTGTGAGTAAAGCGCACATACGAAGCCGTCCCAATGGTTCCATTGTTGGGATTGCCAATGGAGAAGATTTATTTGAGCATGTGAATAATGAAGATGAATGGTACAAGATTAACTATAAAGGACAATTTGCATTTACCCACCAAAACAACGCTGAATTGAAACTGGTTGATTTTGCTGATGATTTTGATTACCTGGATCTGGTGGCTATTCATCCAACCACCGGCTCCATGTTTGCCATGATCTCTGTTGATAAACTTGTCAAAGCACCCCTAAATCTTGCTTCCCGCAAACTGGTTGAATCTGGTCAGGCAGACGGTCCTAAATAATATTAATTAGCATTCCGGGGCTGTAGCTCAGTTGGGAGAACGCTTGAATGCATTCAAGCAGCAGAGATAACATCTCAAGTTATTTCTTGTTCTGAAAAGACACTCTTTTATTGGTAGACAGATGCCTGTTATTTGTTAAAAAAACAACAAAAATGAGAAAAATTTCTACACATATACTACCTACATGACAAATGAATGTACTTTCAAAAATGAAATTTTCTATTATTGATGATACCGCTATTAGGTTTCTTATTGTAGGATTAGTGAATAACTTATTCGGAGTGTCAATTGGATTTATATTTTTAACTTATCTTCTGTTTCACTTCACATTCAGTCTTTTTCTTGCCACATGTATAAGTATATTATTTAATTACTTCACTACCGCAGCATTTGTTTTTAAGAAAAACAAATCATTAAAAACTTTAATTTTATTTATAGGCAATTATCTTTTTATATATTACTTATTAAATATTTTATTTATTTATATAGTTACAATGTTCTTTCCTATAGAAGTGCGTTTTGCGTTTATTCTGGTTATGCCATTATTGTGGCTAATGACATATACATCTCAAAGAAAAATAATTTTTAACTAAGTATCATTGTAGGGTTGCCCACACATATTGTTGAACTTACAGGGATTCCGTGTCAGAATCGTGTCAGTACTTATTAATTCAAATCGACATTTACATACAATCAAGCCCCGCATTCGTGGAGTTTTTTGTTTGTGGGATGATGGGTCGATGGTAATCATTGCATTCCTTTAAAGGAATTGTGATCGTTATTTATATAGGCAGGTGAAACATAAATAACTGGCTTTACCATACCACTTTATATTTAAATTTAGAACAATATTTATCAAAATAGATAAATGAAGAAATATACCTTTTTAGTTTTATACGTAATCACGGCAGGATACTCACAAAATATTGTCAGAGAAGCAGATTTTGTACTTATTGGTGATTATTATACCGGTGCGATTGCTGATGGCAAGCGTGAAGGGTTTGGTATCTATACATATCCGAATGGTGATGTTTATGAAGGAGAGTGGGAAAATGATAGAAAAAATGGCAAGGGAATCTTTATTTCAGTAAAAGAAAAAATAAATTATAGTGGTGTATTTAAAAACGATAAATACCATGGTCACGGAAGTTTACAGATAAAAGATAATGTAAAATATGAAGGCGAGTGGAAAGCGGGTAAGATGAATGGACATGGTTCGTTAAATTATAAAAATGGTGATGTATATGTAGGGAGTTTTAAAAATAATAAAAAAGACGGAAATGGAACCTTTACTTACACTAATGGCGATATCTATGTAGGCGAGTATAAGAATGATATGATGGATGGCAACGGCACATTTAAATACTCCAATGGTAATGTTTACAAGGGTGAATATAGACATAATAAATGGGATGGAAAGGGTAGCTTCACTTATTTACAGGGTGATAAATATGATGGTTCCTGGAAAGATGGGAATATGGATGGTCCAGGAGTGTTCTCTTATTCAAATGGTGATAAATATGATGGTTCTTGGCAAGATGATTATCGTAATGGCTTTGGTACCTTAACCATAGCAAATGGTGACGTATTTTCAGGCGAGTGGCTTGATGGTATGTTAACGGGTGCAGGTAAATATCAATATAATAGCGGGGACATTTACGAAGGGGAATTCATTAATGGTAGATATAATGGGGAGGGTACTTTTACTTTCTCAAATGGAGATGTATATACAGGTAATTGGAAGTATGATAAGATGGATGGAATAGGTCGAATGAATTACTCAAATGGGAATATTTATGAAGGAGAATGGGCAGATGGATTAAATCATGGAGACGGAACTTTTACTTTTTCAAATGGCGACGTCTATGAAGGTGAATTTATAAATGATTCAATGTCAGGATATGGAAGATATCAGTATTCGAATGGGGATTCTTATCAGGGTATGTACCTCAATAGATTGAAAAGTGGTTATGGTATTTATACTTATAAAAACAATGATACATATTCTGGTAATTGGTTAAATGATCATAAAGAAAATTTTGGAGTTTTTATTGACAAGTCAAATGGAAGTCAGTACGATGGGGAATGGAGGGCAGGATTAAAAAGCGGGGAAGGAACCTATCTATATTCCAATGGTGATGTTTATGAAGGTAGTTGGAAAAATAATAAAAAAGATGGTATGGGTGAATGTTTCTATTCTGATGGGACCCGATATATAGGAGAATGGGTCAATGGCTTAAAAAACGGGCTTGGCACCTTCATATTTAAGGATATGCACAAATATATTGGTTTTTGGGACAATGATAAAAAACATGGCATTGGGACATTCTTATTTCCAAATGGTGATAAATTTTCTGGGGAATGGGAAAATGATACATGGAAAGGGCAAGGAAATTTTAATTATAAAAATGGGGACTTCTATAAAGGTTTTATAGAAGATAAAAAGAAAATTGGTGAAGGTGTATTTAACTATCTAAATGGTGACGTTTATAAGGGGAATTTTAAAAATAATAAAAGAGATGGTTTAGGCACTATGAACTATAATAATGGTGATACATATGTTGGTCATTGGAAAGAAGGACTTAAATCAGGAATAGGCAAACTCACATATAAGAATGGGGCTCGCTATGATGGTGAGTTTCTCAATAATAAACAAACAGGAACTGGTACTTATATTTATGGTGATAATGAAAAATATGAAGGTACGTGGAAGGATGGATATTTTGAAGGGCTTGGGACATACTATTATATTAATGGAAGTAGATACTTTGGAAATTGGTTGGGCGGTTTAAGGCATGGTCATGGTTCTATTACTTATTATTCAAATGGTAGTAAATATGATGGTGAATGGAAAAATGATTTTAAAAATGGCAAAGGTACATTTATATATGTTAACGGAGACAATTATGAGGGTGGATGGGAAAATGATAAAATGAATGGAGAGGGGATCTTTACCTATAAAAATGGTAATAAATATGTTGGTAATTACAAAGATGGCAAAAGATCTGGAAAAGGAACTTTCAATTATTCTAATGGTGACAAATATACAGGTGAGTGGGCAGATGGAAAGAGATCTGGCAGTGGAACCTTCTTATATGCAAATGGCGAAAAGCAGGAAGGTCAGTGGGAAGATGGTATTATGTTAAAAAAGTAAAATATTTTTCGGAATGTTTTACCGCATTATGGATTGGCAATGACTAATAAAGAAAAATAATTATAAAAAATGAAGACTTATACTTCGAGTTAACGCTTGGAAATTAATAATAACATCAAAGCATTAAGCCCCATACTCGTGGGGTTTTTTGTTTGTGGGATGATGCGTAGATTTATGAAAGAATTATATTAACAATTAATTGAAAAAAATCACCTTATGCGACTTGCACATACAATGATTCGGGTCAGGAATCTTGATGAATCCATTGAATTTTACTGTGGGTTTTTAGGATTACAAGAAATTCGTCGTAAAGACCTAGGAGACGAGGCAACTTTGGTTTTTTTAACTGATGAAAATAAAAATTATCATATCGAACTTACATTTAATAAAGATGGGCGTGATTATGTTATTGGTGACCAATTTGGGCACCTTGCATTTCATGTTAATGATTTGGATAAGATAATTTCTGATGTTGAAGAGCGTCACTGGTGGTATCGGGAATCAAAACCATCATCATCTTCTAAATATATTTTTATAAAAGATCCCGATGGTTATGATGTTGAAATACTTGAAGTGTAATCCGATTAAAATTAATTATTCTTAAAATAGTAGCCCCACATTCGTGGGTTTTTTTGTTTGTTGGGTGATGGGTAGATTTAGATATGAAAAAATTTATAGCAATGAATAGATTTAAGATTGCAATTGGTCGGGAGAATGATTTTGAGGAAATATGGAAGAATCGTGAAACTCATCTTGATGATGTTGATGGTTTTAGGAAGTTTAATCTAATTAAAGGTTCTTCTAACGATGAATACACG